>CETZ01125282.1_pt1 | contig 36801 bp, 30 predicted proteins | sample 531441 | NCBI WGS metagenome assembly CETZ01 (sample SAMEA2623098, study PRJEB7988) | marine metagenome | isolation source: saline water (ENVO:00002010), including | reverse complement strand
ATGCTGAGAAACCCGAAAAAGCCATTGAAGAACTGAATAAGCTGGAAGAGATCATCGGCATCAACGAGATGATCACCGACCAGAAAAAACAGATCTACCTGGATATGGGCGATCTGAAAGGCGCTGCCCGCGAAATTGAAAAGCTGATCGAGGCCTTTCCCCGGGAGCTGGATTATTACGGAACCCTGGGCCAGATGTACCAGGTGAACGGCCATGAAGACAAAGCCTACGAAATTTACCAGAAGATGCTGGAGATAGCTCCCAATGATCCACGCCCCCACCTGGACCTGGCCGAATATTACCGCCAGAAGGGCGAGATGCAAAAATCCATGGTTCACCTCAAACAGGCTATGGCCAGCCCCTACCTGGATATCGATAAGAAAATCCCGGTCCTGTTGTCCCTATATGCAGCATCCGAGAACGATTCGTCCCTGCGCAAGGAAGCGTTTATTATGTTGGAAGACGTGATTCGCACCAATCCCACCGACCCCAAAGCCTACGCGGTATATGGTGATTACCTCACCCGTGAAGGCGAATCCCGGGAAGCCCTTAAGGCCTATAAAAAAGCGGTAAGCCTGGAAGGTGGCAATAAGTTTGAAATCTGGGAACAAATACTGTTATTGGAGATCCAGCAGGAGATGTACGACAGCCTGGCTGTTGACGGGCCCAAAGCTGTAGACCTCTTTCCCAATCAGCCAGTACCCTACTTTTTTGCAGGCGTTGGCCTCAATATGGTCAAGAACTATGACGATGCCATCTACTACCTGGATGAAGGCCTCAATTACGTGATTGGTAACCCTCGTTTAAAGGAACAATTCTACACGCAACTGGCAGACATCTACCATAAACTGGCACTTCACAGTAAAAGCGACAGTTATTTTGACAAGGCGCTGGCCGTAAACGGCAGCAACCCCACTGCGCTGAACAATTACGCCTATTACCTTTCCGTGCGGGGCGAAAATCTGGATAAGGCTTTGAACATGACCGAAAAAAGCAACCGCCTGATGCCCAATAACCCCACCTTTATGGATACCTGGGCATGGGTGCTTTACCAGCGAGGCGATTACGAAAAAGCCCTGGAGAAAATGGAGGAGGTGATCAAACTCGGTGGTGATGAGCTGGGCGAGGTAATGGAACATTACGGTGACATCCTACTGAAGAACAACCAGAAGCAGAAAGCTTTGGACGCTTACCAAAAAGCCCGTGCGCTGGGCGGAACCTCCGAGGATATTGATGCCAAAATCCAAAAGCTGAGTACCCCATGAGAAAGCTGGTTTTGGCATTCCTTACGCTGGCCTTCATCCTGAGTTCATGTGGCAGTCAGAAAAACATTCCTGCCGGGGCGCCACCACGGGTGAAGGATAAGGAAATACACGAAAAAACCGCCACCGCACAGAACGAATACCGTACCCTGGAGATACGTGGAACCGGCCACTTTAAAGATGATCATACCTCACAGGGCTTCCGTATACAGGTGCGTATTGTACGGGACAGCCTCATTTGGGTGGACATTGCCGATCCTATTTTAGGCATTAAGGCGGCCCGTGCCATAGTATATCGCGATAGCGTGGCCTTTATCAACCGCTTGCAAAAAGAATACTACACCGGCCCGCTCAGCGAATTGGAGAAAAAACTGAACATGGATTTCGGCTTCCAGGTACTGCAGTCCATCCTCAGTGCCAATCTGGCTTTTGATATTACCAAAGATTATGAAACCTATTACCAGCCCGGCTATTACGTGCTGGCCGATCATATTCCCGGGAATGCTGAGAACCGCGCACCCTCTGTCACGGAAAGGTTCCACGAGATCTACCTGGATCCGGTATACTTCAAACCCATGCGCCAACAACTCGAAGAACCCGGCCTGAACCGGAAATACGAGATCCTATTTAAGGATATAAACCCCCGCAACGAAGTACTTTTCCCGGAAAATATGACTATTACCTATACCCAGGATTCACAGGCCATCCTTGAACTCGAGATCAAGGAGGTGGAAAAGAACCAGGAACTGAATTATCCATTTTCGATACCCGACAGCTATGGCAAAATGCGCTAGGTTCTTTTTGGTGCTTTTACTGGGTCTCGCTATGGGTTTCGGGGCTCAGGCCCAGAACAACAACCGTAAGGAAAAACTACAGCAACTCAAAATCCGTCTGCAAGACGAGATCGAACTGGCCAATAAGATCCTTTCCGATACCCGGAAAAGTCAGAACTCTTCTTTAGGGGCCATCGAAACCGTGGAGCAAAAACTCAAGCTCCGCCAGGACCTTATCCGCACCATTGACCGGGAATTGGAAATACTGGACAAGGATATTGAAGAGCTGGAAACCGAAGTGGATACCCTACAGCAACGGGTGGAAAAACTAAAGGAAGAGTACGCTCGCATGATCCAACAGGCCTATAAAAGCCAGAATAAATACAGCCGGCTGATGTTCCTGCTCTCTTCCAGGGACTTTAACCAGGCCCTGCGCAGGCTTGAGTACCTGAAACAATATTCCGAATTCAGACGCAGGCAGGTAGAAGAAGTGAAAAAGCAACAGAACGAACTCAACGAGAAGATTGCCGAGCTGGGCCGCCAGAAAACCCGGAAAGCAGCCTTGCGCGGACAGATGGAAAAAGAAAAACAAACCCTGGTATCCGAAAAGGAATCACAGGAAAAATCCATTGCTGAACTGCAGGCCCGCGAAAAAGAGATTACCAAAGAGCTGAAGGAAAAACAGACAGAAGCCAAAAAACTGGAAAACGAGATCCAGCGCATTATTGCCGCTGAAATACGCAGGGCACGAGAGCAGGCCATACGCAGGCAAATTGAGGATGAAGCCAAACAGATGGGCCTCATCAGCGGTAAGGACTTCAATAACCGTACTACCAATGATGCCCTGAAGGACCTCATCAACCAAAAGAAAAAAGAACTTTCAGCCGCCAACAAACCCGTGGAAGAGGCGAATATACCCGCCTATAACCTTACCCCGGAAGCCACCCGCCTGGCCGCTAATTTTGCGGCCAACAAAAGCCGTTTGCCCTGGCCCGTGGAGCGGGGACTGGTGGTAGCCAAATTCGGACCGCAACAACACCCAGTAGCCAAAAGCGTGATCATCAACAACAACGGTATTGACATTGCCACAGAGCGCGGAAGCAAGGCACGTGCGGCTTTTGACGGGGAAGTAAGCCGCGTGATACGCACACCCGGTGCTGCCCTGGCCGTATTCATACGCCACGGTAATTACTTTACCGTATATAACAACCTTTCAGAGGTTTACGTAAAACAAGGCGACATGGTAAAAAGTAAACAGGAGATCGGCTCCGTTTTTTTCAATGAGCTGGAAGGTAAAACGGTACTCCACTTTGAGCTCTGGAAAGAGCTGGATGTAGTTGACCCTCTACCCTGGCTTGCTGGCAAGTAATATCCTTTAAATTCGTACCTTTGTCGCTCTTTTTAAAATGAAAGGATATGAATTTTGCGATGGTTTTTCTGGGAATGATCGGATGGCCGCAGATAGTGCTCATCATTGTTGCGCTGCTGCTCCTGTTTGGAGGCCGTAAGATCCCGGAATTAATGCGAGGTTTGGGAAGCGGTGTGAAAGAATTTAAGGATGCCGTGAAAGAGGAGGAAAAAGCAAAGTCCGAGAGCACTAACAAATAACCCTGCTCAAACCCCACTAATCTTAATGGCTTTTAACACACTTACCGAAGTTCAGGAACAACTAAGGGAAGGCAAGCTTACATGCTCGGCCCTGGTGGAAGAACACCTCAAGCGTATAGAGGAGAATCAGCACCTTAATGCTTTCCTGGAGGTGTTTGCGCATGACGCCCGAAGCCGTGCTACGGTGATTGATCAAAAGATAAAAAGAGGATCTTCCGGCAAACTGGCCGGAATGATCATCGGCATTAAAGACAATATCTGTTTTAAAGGCCACAAGGTATCCGCCTCCTCGCGTATACTGGAAGATTTTACCTCCCTATACTCATCCACCGTTGTAGACCGTTTGCTCAACGAAGATGCCATCATTATTGGTCGCCTGAACTGTGATGAGTTTGCCATGGGGTCTGCCAATGAATTCTCAGCTTTCGGACCGGTAAAAAACCCATTGGACAATACCAAGGTTACCGGAGGTTCATCAGGAGGCAGTGCTGCTGCCGTTGCCGCAGGCCTTTGCCATGTGGCCCTGGGTAGTGATACTGGAGGTTCCATCCGTCAGCCCGCCAGCTTTTGCGGAGTGGTTGGTCTTAAACCTACCTACGGACGTGTTTCACGGCACGGACTTATTGCCTTTGCCTCCTCCTTTGATCAGATAGGCCCTTTTGCCACTTCGGTAGAAGATGCGGCCCTTATCTATGAAGTAATGGCCGGAGCTGATGAATACGATAGCACAGCCTCTCAACGGGAAGTTGAAAAAACAGATTTTTCCGCCACTTCGGATAAGCCCATGCGTATTGCCTTTTTAAAGGATGCCCTCACAGACCCAAGTCTGGATGCTGAAATACGCGAACGTACTCAAGAACTCATCTCACAACTACAGGAAAAAGGACATACCGTGGAAGGCGTAAGCTTCCCCTGGATGGACTATATGGTGCCTGTTTATTATATTTTAACCACTGCCGAGGCATCATCAAACCTGGCGCGCTATGACGGTATCCATTACGGACAACGGAGCGAAAAAGCAACTGACCTCGAATCAACGTATAAACTATCCCGCACCGAAGGCTTCGGTGACGAGGTTAAGCGAAGGATACTGCTGGGGACTTTTGTTTTGAGCAGCGGGTATTATGATGCTTATTACGGCAAGGCCCAGAAGGCACGGAGAGTAGTAAAGGAGGAAACTGAAAAAATACTGGCCGACTACGACCTTATTCTTTCTCCTACTTCACCGCACACCGCCTTTGAACTCGGTAAAAAACAACTGGACCCCACGGTCATGTACCTGGAAGATATTTTTACCGTACAGGCCAATATTTGTGGTAACCCAGCCGTTTCATTGCCTTTAGGCAAACACAGTAACGGGATGCCTTTCGGCATCCATCTGATGGGACGCGCCTGGGACGAAAAGACCTTGCTGGAATTTTCGGCACAGTTAATGAACAATAATTAGTTGAAAAATAGAAGCTTGTACTCCTGAAAAGCGGGCTTATATTTTTCAATTTGTGGAATACCAAAACCTCTTTAGGAATGATGATGAAGAAAACTTATTTAGGGTTGGGATGTGTTTTAGGATTGTTTCACCTTTCAGCCAGTGCCTATGTACCACCCGGAGGGCCGGACAATGATACCGTTAAGAAGGTACAGACGGTTGACCTGGGCGCTATTTCCCTCTCCGATGATCCCTTTGTGGCGCGGCTGGACAGCCTGATGAACTTCAGCTTTTTTGGTGAAGAAGAAAAGATACAGGCCACCGAAGAATTTATTGAAACCGAAGATACCGAGGTGGAATACTCCCTCCCGGATTTTCACGATACCATATACCAGCAACGTTTGGCCAAGCTTAATGCCATGACTCCCTTTAAGCTGGATTACAACCCTTCCGTAAGACGTTACATTGATGTGTACAGCAAGCACCGCAGGGAACAGGTTAGTCGTATGCTGGGGCTGGCGGAATATTACTTTCCTCTTTTTGAAGAAACCCTGGATCGCTATAATCTTCCCCTGGAACTAAAGTATCTGGCTATAGTGGAGTCAGCCCTTAACCCCATGGCGCGATCCCGCGTGGGTGCCACCGGCTTGTGGCAGTTCATGTTCAGCACCGGTAAGCTCAACGGACTTAAAGTATCCAGCTATATTGATGAGCGTTGCGATCCCATCAAATCCACGGAAGCGGCTTGCAAGTACCTTTCCCAGCTCTACGGCATTTTTGGCGACTGGAACCTGGCGCTTGCTGCCTATAACTCTGGCCCCGGTAACGTAAGCCGCGCTATCAGGCGTTCAGGAGGCAAACAGACCTATTGGGAGATCCGGCCTTACCTACCCCGGGAAACACAAGGCTATGTACCGGCCTTTATTGCCGTAAACTACATTATGCATCACGCTGAAGACCACCTGATCTTCCCCAGCGAGGTTAAGACCTCTTACTACCAGACCGACACGATTACCGTGCGGGAACAGCTTAGCTTTCGTCAGATACAGGACCTGGTAGGTATTTCCGAGGAAGAACTGGAATTCCTGAACCCGGCCTATCGTTACAAGATCATACCCAAGGTGGAAAATAACTATTGCACCCTGGTATTACCGGCTTCCAAGATTGGCTTGTTCATTGCCAATGAAGATTCCATTTACCGCCTGGCTTCCCGCGATTTTGAACAACATCAAACGGAAGCCCCAACCTATGTGGAAGTAAGTGACCGTATTACGCACCGTGTTCGCAGAGGTGAAGCACTAGGCCTTATTGCCGAAAAATATGGTGTTTCCGTCTCCAGTATTAAACGTTGGAACGGGCTGCGCAGCAACACCATCCGTGTTGGTCAACGCCTGACCATTCACCCCAGGAAAATGCCTTCTTCCGCTTCAGCTGCCCCAAAAGTTTCGGACCCTAAAAAAGCAGATGACGGCCGCGAATACGTTACCTACAAAGTGCGTAACGGGGATTCCTTTTACAGTATTGCCAAACACTATCCCGGCATCAGCGCGGAAAACATCATGGAATGGAACAGCATTAACAATGCACGTCACCTGAAGCCCGGTATGAACCTTAAAATTTTCTCTAAGATTTGATAATCCAACGCCTTACTCTTCTATTCTGCAGCCTTTGGCTGGTAGCTTGTAATACGGATAACCCGGCTGAAGGCGGGTCTATATTCAAGGATGTGCTTCCGGAGAGTAATGGTGGCCGTATGGATCTCATTGTAGTGGCTAAGGAGTCCCTTTGGCAAAGTGTGGCGGGCGATATGTTCCGCAAGGATTTTAGTTCTCCACAGCCTGCCCTTCCACAGCCTGAACCGGAGTTTACCGTAAGGCAAATTGAACCGGATCAGTTCAACAGCCTGTTGCAACGGTCCCGGAACATCGTGATATTGGAGAAGGGGGATTTTACTTACACCATCCAGGAAAATTTCTGGGCGCGGCCTCAACTGGTGGTCACCCTGGCGGCTGAAGATGAAAATGAGCTGGCCAAGCTCATCCAAAGCAAAGGCCCTGAGGTCTTTAAAAAACTAAAAGACCAGGAAATAAACGCTCTGCAAGAGCGATTGGGTAAAGCGGTGCATAAAAATCTACCCATTCTGGAAACTCACCATGTTTCGATGGCTATTCCCACCTCTTTTGAGGTAGAAATAAAACAGGATAACCTGATGGTACTCTGGAATAAAACCATCAAAACAGACCAGGGCATTATCGTCTACTTTAAGCCTATGGACCCCGAAATGGGAGCTTTGGGCATGGATATCATTCCAATGCGTGACAGCCTTACGCAACTGTATGTGCAAAGCGAGCGTGAAGGTGCCTATATGGTTACCGAAGATCTTGTTACGCCCACCATTGAGAATACGGAAATTGACGGTAGCTTTGCTATTGAGACAAGGGGATTATGGCGCACCAAGAACGATTTTAAAGGAGGTCCTTTTATCAACTATACCGTTTACGATGAAAAGCATAACCAGGTGATCTTCCTGGACGGTTTTGTCTTCTCCCCCGAAACCAAAAAGCGCAATTTTGTGCTGGAAATGGAATCCATTCTCAAAACCCTTGAAATACTGGACTAGTGCAGCACCGTATGCAAAACGTCCAGTGATTTGAGCTCACCGAAATCTTTTAAATGTAAGCGATAATAGGTTAAAAGCGTATCCAGCAATTTGAGGCGGTTATGACCATTCAGTTTTAGAGCGGATAACCTCTCCATAGAAGTTACGCCCAACTCCTTCCAACGTTTTAACAACTCGCCCTCCAGTACGTGACCATGAGGAGGCTCCACAGAGGTGTATTCACCTTCCATGAGATCAAAATAAGGTTTATCCAATGGCGGCTGAATGGCAAAGCCCAGGAAGGCACTTAGTTCATACAGGAAAACAAGGTGAAAATTGGCGGTGCCCTCTTCCACTTCATCCAAGCGGTAAAGGGAGCTGGAAATATAATGATATAGCGGTTTATTGACTTCTTCCTCGCGAATAAAATGGGAAATTACCTCTGCCAGGAACAAGCTGATGCAGTTCTTGTACGGGTCAAAAGGGAGGGCCTGATAGGTCCGGGAAATACTCACCTCCTTGATACGCCTTAATTCACTCCTGGGGTTTTGGTAAAAAACCACGTCCAGTTGGTTAAGCACCTGCACCATGGCCGTGCGCAAAGGTCCTTTTTTACCGCGCACCCCACCTGCAATGAAACTGAGCAAGCCAAACTCTTCGGAATAGGTTTTCAGGATAATACTACTGTCTCCGTATTTAACGGAACCCAGCACAATAACAGGCGACTTGGCTAACATTCACCTAATTTACAACAAGGATCTTGGTGATGGCGGTAGATGTGCCCAGTTCATCGGTAATGTAGGCCAGGTATACCCCGGTTTTTACACGTTGACCATCAAAGTTGCGGCCACTCCAGATAGCCTGGCCACCCTCCGCCACGGTTTCATACACTATATTGCCTTCTACATCCGTAATCTTTACCTGCGCGTTGGTTACCAGTCCGCGGATAAGGATCGGCCCGGTATAACCCGGTTCCACCGGGTTGGGATAGGCAAAAACATCATCGTTGAAATCCGAACCTTCGGTAGCCACTCCCTGAAAGGAAACAATTCCCTGGTCCGTTCCAAAATACACCATACCGGATTCATCGTCTATCTCAATATCGATCACATTATTGCTGATCAAAGGGCTGTTCTCGCTGGTAAAGTGATAGATTTCCTCCCGTCCATCGTCTGAAGTATAGAACACCCCGCTATTAGCCGTGGCAAACCACTTTTTATTGGCTCCGTCCACCTCAATATCATTAACAGCTTCCCCGCCCAGGAAGGGATCACCAAGGCCATCCCCGTCATCATCAATAATAATTCGCTGGGCATCGTAATTACGGTTGGGTTCAAAAAGGTTACGCGGGCTGTAGAGTACGGCCACGCCCTCATTGGTGCCGATCCAAACCTCTCCATCCTTATCCTCGGCAAAGCAAAGTACCGTTTCGGTAGGCAGGTTGCCCAGGTTTTCACTGGCCTGCATCCTTTGGGTGCGTAGCGAATCGTTAATAAACTTTCCGATCACAATACCGGAATTACGGGTTTGCACCCATATCTGATCTTCGGAGGTATACATGATATTTTTTACGGCTGTAGCACTGCTTACTGCAGAGCCCATTCCAAAAGTTTCTACACTGCCATCTTCATGGATAACACCCAAGGGCTTATCGGTCAAAGAGTTGGTAAACCATATATCCCCGTCCACCCCATAAGCAAAATCGCCTACGCGATGATGGCCGGACCCGCCAATGCCTGGGAAAACCTCCCTGCCTTCGCTCTTTTCGGTTATTGTGCGTACTAATTGGTCATTCCGAAATTCTGCAATACAGCTATCGTAAGCACTCACAAAAAAGTGGGTATTATCTTCAGGGTCGCTGATAATGGCCAGTATGTCCAAAAGACCTCCTACATCTCCAAGGGAATAGTTGTTCCAGGTGAAATCCTCGGAGTTCAGTCTGTAAAAGCCGGAGCGGTTGAATTGACGCACCCAGGTATTATCGATCTCTCCCGGAGCAACAAACACCCGGTTGCCATTATTATGCATTTGGTATACCTTTTCGGATGCTGGTGAGTTGGGAAAGATATTCTCATGATAAGACGATCCGAAGGTGAGGTACAAGCCTTTTTCATTATCCAGCGACCAGAAAATATTAGACCCAGGTTCACCTGCCACGCAGGCCACCGGGTTGTACAGGCTATCATCCACAAATACCGAGTTGATATTGAAATCCAGTTTATACCCCGAGGTTTGCTTGCTGAAACCCAGGCCACTGAAATTGTTACAAAGGCCCAATATACCATTGGTGGCCTTCATAAAATCAAAGGCTCCCGGGGTAATTCCGGAATACTCCCAACTACCATTTTGCAGGAAAAGGATGGAATCTGAAGCCGGAGGTACCGCCTTATTCACGTAAACGGTATTATCAAAAAATGTGATGTGTCTGGCTGGGGTGCGGATATAGCTATCCCGTTCCCAATTGGCAAAAAACTGCAGGGCGCTATTCCGTGAAGCCTTGAACACACCTTGCTCCGTAGCGGCATAAATGCTATCATTATTGGGGTTTACCACCACCTGGTTGATCTTAAGGGTGCTCCCGTTTTCACCGATGATGTACGTTTCCTTGATGATCCTACGCTCCAGGTCTAAAACCACAATTCCGAAGTCTGTGGATATGTACACCAGATTTTGATAAGGAAATAAATGATTGATGGTTTTAAGTCCGGGATAATTTGCGGAAAGGGATATGTCTGGTATATTGATCACCTCACCCCCCAGAAGAAGATCAATATTGGCGCTTTCATACCCAATAATGACTTCTCCAGTGTTTCCAGACAGGGCAAGGGCCGTGACATTAACATCGCTGAGGCCATTGAGTTTGGATAGTCTTTGAATGTCACGATCCTTGGTGTTCATGATAAAAAGGCCCTGTTTTACAGCACAGTACACCTCATCACCCTTAAGGACCATATCTACCCCAGCACCATAGGGAAGGTGGTCTACCCAAACCCCGATCCGGTCGGCCGTTTGTCCTTTGGAGATGGTAAAAGTCAGCGTAAGTGCCACAGCGGCACTGATAATTCTCTTCATAAAAACCTCTTAGTGGTTTAAGAAACGCTAAAGCTATCCAAAAATGATTTTGCAGTACAACTTTCTCGTCAATCGAATTAATATCTTTGCGGAAACCATGCAATTTGTGGCATGGATACGAGTTTTTAGATAAAACCAAAATAATGGGATGCAATAGTTGTAGTAGTAACGGGCTCCCAAAAGGTTGCAGGAACAATGGTTCCTGTGGTGTGAACGGTTGCGATAAGCTAACTGTTTTTGATTGGTTATCAGACATGGAACTCCCGGCCGGGCATGCACCTTTTGAATGCGTAGAGGTGCGTTTTAAGAACGGCCGTAAGGAATTTTATAGGAACGTGAACAACATACCCCTGCAAATGGGGGATAGTGTGGCCGTAGAGGGTAGCCCCGGTCATGATATTGGAAGTGTATCGTTAACTGGAGAGCTGGTACGGTTTCAGATGAAAAAGAAAGGTGTTAAGCCCAATGGTGAAGACATCCGGAAACTATACCGAAAAGCCAATCAGAAAGATATTGACACCTGGCAACAGGCCCGTGAAAGAGAACATGAAACCATGTTACGAACCCGCGAGATAGCCCAGAATCTGAATCTGGTTATGAAGGTGAGTGACGTGGAATACCAGGGTGACAATTCCAAAGCCACCTTTTTTTATACTGCTGATGACCGGGTGGATTTCCGGGAACTCATCAAGATCCTGGCTTCAGAATTCCGGATACGGATTGAAATGCGGCAGATCGGGACCCGCCAGGAAGCGGGACGCGTGGGAGGTATCGGCTCCTGTGGAAGAGAGTTATGTTGTACCACCTGGCTTACGGACTTCCGGTCGGTAAATACGGCTGCCGCACGCTATCAGCAACTTTCCCTGAATCCGCAGAAACTGGCCGGACAATGCGGTAAGCTCAAATGCTGCCTGAATTATGAGTTGGACTCTTACCTGGAAGCCCTCAAGGATTTTCCCGATACCGGCATTAACCTGCAAACCAAAAAGGGTGAAGCCTCGTTCCAGAAGATGGATATTTTCAAGCGCAAGCTTTGGTATGCTTACATTGAGAACGGTGTGGACTGGGTAGCTCTTGACCTGGATAAGGTGCGGGAGATCATCCAAAAGAACAAGCAGGGACAAAAACCGGATTCACTGGAGGAAATGGTGGAATTGGTAGTGAGTGATGTTCCCAAGTACGACAATGTGGTTGGACAGGACAGCCTCTCGCGCTTTGACCACAAGAACAAAAAGCGCAGGAAAAAGCGAAATACGAAAAACCGTAAAGGGCGAAAGCCCGGCAACGCGCCCCAAAAGTGAAAGGAAAGATCTTCATATACACGCTGATCCTGCTAGGGCTTTACAGCTGTGGTGAAAAACCCTATTACGAAGCCTATGTGGAGATCCCCGAAAAAGGGTGGCGGGCAGACAGCATCATTACTTTTAACGTAGATGTAAAAGATACTTCCTCTGAATTTCTCATCCGGCTGAACCTCCGTAATAACAGCAACTATCCATACCAGAATATTTTTCTTTTCCGTGAGATACGGAGTTCACGGGGCCTGGAGTTCCGGGATACGGTGGAATATCCTATTGCGGACGCCTACGGAAAATGGCTGGGAGACGGACTCGGTGAACTGAAAACCCACAAATGGCCTTTCAGCATGAAAGCCCTTCATTTTAAGAAGAGTGGAAAATATACTTTCCGCATACAACAGGCTATGCGTGAGCAGGTATTGCCAGGCGTGGAAGACGTGGGATTAACTATATTTAAAGCCTCATCGGGTGAGGAACAAGAAAATGGCCGTAAAGAAGAAAAAGAAAGACAATGATTTCAGCAGCTACGTAAAGTGGTTCTGGATACTGATTCTCTCCGGCATAGGTGCCGTGGTACTATGCATCCTGTTAGCAGCCGTAGGTGCCTTTGGACCCCTTCCCTCCTTTAAGGAAATTGAAAACCCAAGGAGTAACCTGGCCAGCCAGATCATAACCAGTGACCACCAGCTACTGGGTAAATTTTACCTGGATAACCGTACCCATGCGGATTATGAAGAACTTTCGCCCCACCTTATCAATGCGTTGGTATCTACGGAAGACGAACGGTATTACGAACACAGCGGGATTGACTTTGAAGCATTAGCGAGGGCGGTGGTCAGGCTGGGAGGAGCCGGTGGAGGCAGTACTATTACCCAGCAGCTGGCCAAGCAGCTTTTTCATAACCCGGCCAACAGCTTCCTGGAACGGATACCTCAGAAGTTCAAGGAATGGGTAATTGCCGTTCAACTGGAACGGCAATACACCAAGCAGGAAATCATTGCCATGTATTTTAACCAGTTTGACTTCCTGTATCAAGCCGTAGGTATCAATTCTGCTGCTTCCATCTATTTCAATACTACTCCTGACAGTCTTAGCCTGGAGCAATCGGCTGTTTTAGTAGGGATGGCCAAAAACCCTTCCTGGTTTAATCCGGTCCGTGATACGGAGCGTATGAAAGAGCGCAGGAATGTGGTATACCGACAGATGGTGCGTAACGATATGCTCACCCAGGCGGAGTACGATACTTTAAAAGAGCGGCCCATTCAGCTGGACTTTAAGCGGGAAGGCCATTTGGAAGGACTGGCTCCTTACTTCCGGGAATACCTGCGCAGTTATATGAAAGAGTGGATCGATGAACATCCCAAACCGGATGGCAGTAAGTACAACCTGTATACCGATGGCCTCAAGATCTACACTACCATTGACTACCGCATGCAGAAGTATGCCGAGGAAGCGGTAACTGAGCACATGAGCAATCTGCAGCAGATATTCTTTAAAAAGGAAAAAGACCGCAAATACGCTCCTTTTCACAACGTGACAGAAGACGAGATTGACCGCATTATGGAGCGCGCCATGCGTAGATCAGAGCGGTATAAAAGCATGAAGCGGGCCGGGGTTCCCCAGGATTCCATAGAATTGGCTTTCAATACGCCTATCCAAATGAGCATATTTACGTGGGATGGCGATAAGGATACGGTTATGAGCCCCTTGGACTCTATCCGTTACTATAAGTACTTCTACCAGTGCGGGATGATGTCAGTAGAACCCAAAACCGGCTTCGTCAAAGCCTGGGTGGGTGGTATCAATTACGAGCATTTTAAATATGATCACGTAAAACTGGGTAAGCGCCAGGTAGGGTCTACCTTCAAACCCTTTGTGTACGCCACCGCTATTAAGCAAAAACATTATTCACCCTGCTTTAAGGTGCCCAACGTACTTACGTGTATTGAAGCCGGCAAGTTTGGCCTGTTAAAGGACTGGTGCCCGCAAAACTCCGATCACGAATACGGAGGGGAATACACGCTTAAATATGCCTTGGCCAATAGTGTGAATACCGTAACCACCTACCTTATGAAACAGGTGGGCCCGGAACCGGTGGTACGCCTGATCAAGGAAATGGGTATTGAGGATGATTTTGACGTTCAGCCGGCTATTGCACTGGGTACCGTAGATATTTCAGTATACGATATGGTAGGCTCCTACACCACCTTTGCCAACAAAGGCGTATACAATGAACCCATTATGATCACCCGTATTGAGGACCGCAACGGAGTAGTCCTTCAGGAGTTCATTCCCCGTTCCAATGAGGTGATGAGCGAGGAAGATGCCTATGTAGTACTCGATCTTTTGAAGGGCGTAACCCAGGGAGGTACCGGTACGCGCTTAAGGACAGGCTCCAATTACAGTCATCTTAATTATGCCGTAACCGGGGCTCCTTACCAGTTCAAGAACCCGATAGCTGGTAAAACCGGAACCACGCAAAATAACTCAGATGGCTGGTTTATGGGCGTGGTGCCCAACCTCATCACAGGGGTGTGGGCTGGTTGCGAAGACCGTGCCGCCCATTTTGGAGGCACAGCTTATGGTCAGGGTGCCACTGTAGCCCTACCGGTGTGGGCTCTTTACATGAAGAAATTATACGCTGATGAGAAGCTGGGCATTTCCAAAGATGATTTTGAGAGGCCGGAAAGCCCATTGAGTATTGATCTCTATTGCGCGGATAACGATGATCCTGAGGAGGAAGAACTTCCTAAACCCTCGGATAACCCGGAATTCGACTATTAACCCCTAAAGCAAAAACCCATGATCCGAAAAGTTGTACAGGACGCCACGGAAGCCGTACAAGGTTTAAAAGATAATATGACCCTCATGCTGGGAGGTTTTGGCTTGTGTGGCATTCCTGAAAACTCCATTATCGCTATCCGTGAATCCGGAGTAAAAGGACTTACCTGCATTTCCAATAATGCCGGGGTGGATGATTTTGGCCTGGGTTTACTTCTGCAAACCCGCCAGATCAAAAAAATGATCTCTTCCTACGTGGGTGAAAATGACCTTTTCGAAAAACAAATGCTCAGCGGAGAGCTGGAGGTGGAACTCATTCCTCAGGGAACACTGGCCGAACGGTGCCGAGCCACTGGTGCCGGAATCCCGGCATTTTACACTCCGGCTGGTTATGGCACTGAGGTAGCGCAGGGTAAAGAGGTTCGCTGGTTCAACGGCAAACCCCACATCCTGGAACACGCCTTTACTCCTGATTTTGCATTTGTAAAAGCCTGGAAGGGTGATGAAGCTGGTAACCTCATCTTTAAAGGTACTGCCCGTAATTTCAACCCGCTAATGGCCATGGCCGGAAAGATTACCGTAGCAGAAGTGGAAGAGCTGGTTCCTGCAGGTCAATTGGACCCCAACTTTATTCATACACCCGGTATTTTTGTACAGCGCATCTTCCAGGGTGTGAACTACGAAAAACGTATTGAGCAACGCACCGTTCGGGCCGCAGCAAGTTAGCCCGTCCCTTATGCTATGCACAAAGGCTTAGAACGATATGCTTATATTCTACTGGCTACCGGACTCGCCTTATACCTGGTTAGCCGTGCCATTTACGTTCCCTTTGTAAATGATGAATCGGAGACTTTCCTGTTCTTTATACAAACCGGTGACTTTGTACCTTGGATCTCCTCCCACTGGGTAGCCAACAATCACTTTTTAAACACTATGCTGTCCTGGATCTCCTACCAATTTTTCGGTTTGGATGAATGGACGCTCAGGCTGGCCAGCCTTTTTTCGTTTGTGTTATTCCTGGTATACCTATATAAGACCGGCCTGCTGGTTAAGCACAGAGTGCTGCGCTGGATACTTTGGCTGAGTATACTGGGAGCTCATTATTTTATTGAGTTCTTTGCGTATTGCAGGGGATACGCTATGTCCAACGCATTTTTGCTGGCGGCCATCTACCACCTCATCAAAGCATGTAAAAAACCAGGCCGTTTGTCCGGTGAAATGTGGTTGAGTTTTCTTTTCATGACCGCGGCTTTATTGGCCAATCTAAACCTGCTTTATTCCTATGCAATATGGCTCACCTTTGCTTATGTTCTTACCCAGTCCCCTCCCCCCAAACGGGATCCGAGTCTCTTGTTCTGGGCGGCTTTGGTACCGCTTTGTTACTCGCTGACCATTGCAGTAAAGCTCAAGATCCATGACCAATTATACATCGGCACACCCTATGGTATGGAATCCAGCTATAAGATCATCCTGGAGGCTATCCTTCCTGGTTTTGTCATTCCTGCCTTATACTATTTTTACTTTATCGGGATACTGGCGCTTTTGCTGGTAGGCTATTATTTTTACCGAAGCCGCACCCAATGGTCGGATTCTCTTCCACTTAACGTCTTCCTCATTTTTATTTCCGTTAACCTGCTTATATCCTTTGGTACTGCGGTATTGATGGGGCTCAAGCTACCCATTGCCCGTACGGGTTCGTACTGGTATATGTTGGCGGTAATTACCCTTGTTCTGGTTCTGGACAGGGTAAAAAACGAATCGTGGGGCCGCTTTTTCTGGGTAACGGCTATTCCGTTGCTGTTCATTCCCCTGAATTTTGTACGGCTGGCTAACCTTCATGTTTCATCGGATAAAGCCTGGGCTTCTGAACAAATCCCTGAGGCATTCTATAACTACCTGGTACAGCGTGATACTTCCTCTTCCTTTCCTTCAACCTTATCTGCAGGTTCTAGCTTTTACTCTCACAACTGGGCTATGCTTAACCTACAGAAAAAGAGGGATGTGAACGTTTGCCAGAATTATGTTGGCCGGGAAATGATCAGCGATTACCAAATCATTAAGACCGAAGATTTCCCCTCTTTTGCCGGAACTTACGTGGAGAATATCAGCGACCGCTATTCCGGGCTTTCAGTCATAAGCCGCTATAAGCCCATGAGCCGGCAAACTATACTGGAGGCCGATTCCCCGGTTTTTGAAAACGATAACCCCTCGTTCTACCAGATCATGCAGTGCAGGGTAGACAGTCTGCAGGGTTTGCCCTTGCAATTTGATTATACCGTGGACCAACACACCAAAGAGTCATTATTTACAGGGCTCCTAACCGTGATATTCAAAAATGCCCGTGACGAACACATAGCTTACGAACAGGTCAATATCAGCCACCACAAGACCGAATGGGGAAAAGAGCCTCTTCGGGTGAGCATTTATTTTGACCGTGTTCCGCTTGAAGCTATCAGTGTGGAAAGCTATATTTGGAACTTCAACGAACAAAAGTACAGCCTGCTTCAGGCTCATGTAAGCATGCACCTCTTAAAATAATTACTATGCCCCTGGATAAGAACGGAATTGCCAAACGAATTGCCAAAGAACTGGAAGACGGTTATTATGTAAACCTCGGGATCGGGATCCCTACGCTGGTAGCCAACTATATTCCGGAGGGCATATCGGTAGAGTTCCAATCCGAAAACGGGATCCTGGGCATGGGCCCCTTTCCCACCGAGGAGCAGGTAGATGCCGACCTGATCAATGCCGGTAAACAAACGATTACTGCACTGCCCGGAGCGGCCTATTTTGATTCGGCCAACAGCTTTGCTATGATCCGCGGCCAACACGTAGATATGACCGTACTGGGCGCCATGGAGGTTTCTGAACTGGGCGATATTGCCAACTGGAAAATTCCCGGCAAAATGGTAAAGGGAATGGGGGGTGCCATGGATTTGGTAGCTTCTGCTGAAAATATCATTGTGGCCATGATGCATACCAACCGTGCCGGGGAGTCAAAGCTTCTTAAGAAATGTACCTTGCCGCTAACCGGGGTCGCCTGCGTAAAAAAAGTAGTCACAGACCTTGCGGTGATGGACATTCGTGATGATGCTTTTGTACTGCGCGAACTGGCCCCTGGGGTAAGCGTGGACGATGTAAAAAATGCTACGGAAGGAAACCTGTTGGTAGAAGGTGACATTCCTGTGATGGAACTCTGATGAAGAGGTCTGCCAAGATAAGCTATCGCTCTTTCTGGCTGCTCTCTGCGGTTGTCCTGGCACTTTTCTTTACCTCTAAATTCTGGAAGAGTGATCAGCTTATAAGCTGGGATATCTCTCTTTACTACTCCTATTTGCCCGCCACTTTTATTTATCATGATCTGAAGGTGGAGAAACCTGAAACCATGGCTGCCTGGCAAAAAATGGGACAGTTTTACATGAATGAAGATACGGATGGTCACAAGTTTGTAAAAATGACCTGCGGGCTGGCTTTTCTGTATAGCCCCTTTTTCTTTCTGTCTCATGGCTATGCCTTGCTTTCCGATGCATATCCCGCAGATGGCTTTTCCCAGCCCTATCGAATCGGCTTACTGGCATCCACTGCATTTTTTACTTTGCTGGGAATGTGGTTTTTACGGAAAACACTCCTTCGCTTTTTCAGTGACGGATCTGTGGCTATTACCCTGGCTGTCGTTTACCTGGGTACCAATTTGTTCTATTATTCGCTAAAAGAACCCATGTCCCACGCCTACAACTTCTTCCTGGTAAGTCTCATTTTTCACCTTTACTTCCGTTATGAAGACCGGCCCTCTTTGCTAAAAGCACTTGGCATTGGAGCCGCCAGTGGGCTGCTGGTGCTCATTCGTCCCACCGATATACTGGTACTTCTTTTTCCGGCCATCCTTTTCATTCGCCACAACAAAGAACACATTACGCGGCATATTCTAGCCATGATCATAGCGGGAATAATGGGTTTTGCCATGCTTTTACCTCAGCTTTTTTATTGGCACTATATGACCGGTAACTGGGTGATTTATTCCTACAACCAGGAACGTTTTTTCTTTAGCGATCCGGAAATCTGGAAAGGTCTTTTCAGCTATCGCAAAGGATGGGTGATCTACAGCCCGGCCCTGGTTTTTGCCATTATAGGCTTCGGCTTTCTTTGGTTCAAGGATCGTCTAATTTCTGTAGCCTCTCTAGTCACCCTGTTCATAGCACTCTGGGTCACCTTTAGTTGGTGGTGCTGGTGGTATGGAGGGGGGTTCGGGGCACGCCCCATGATCGATTTCCTGCCTTTAACAGCTTTTGCCTTTGCCGCTGTATTTGAAAAATTGAATATTGCTCCCCGCCTGGTAAAGGCCCCTGTATATTTAGTACTGGTAGCCCTTTGTTTTTGCTCGGTATTTTACGCCAAGCAGTATAAGAGTACCATTATTCACCACGATAGTATGTCCAAAGAATTATTCTGGGCGCAATTCATGCTCGATCATCATGTACAGAATTTTGACCAGCTTATTGACCCGCCTGATTACGATGCCGCCATGCGGAACGAAGAAGAATAACTATTGCGCGTTATTCCGGTAAAGCTTTACATGATCTTCCTGGCTGGTATACACCAATTCATAGTGCTGCTGAACGGTTTCCAACAGGCCCGCCTCGCAAGCCTCCGGATCTTTAACACCCCAAAACACAATATAATCCGGCTGTGCTACGACTGCATTACCTTTTTTCCAATAGGCGCAATCTGAAGCGCCATAGCCAATTTCAAATGCGGGAACACGCTCATCATTCCAGAGTACCGGGAAATACCCGGTACTGGCCTCGTAGTTCTCCAAAATGGTGAGTGGCTTGTCAATCCCCAGGTAATTGGAGAAATGGCCATCCAGCCAGTTCCAGGAACTGCGTATAGGTAAAACTACCGACCCCGGCTTAATATGCCCGGCAACCTCCGCCATATAGCCAGCTTCCTTATTTTGGGTAGCGGCTACTTTAATATACTGTACCACCAGCATGAAATGTAGGATAACCACCAGGCCCGCTGCAGCCCTAGCCAGCATCTTCGGATAGAGGTTCTCATTGATCCAAAGCAGGACAAAGAAAAACAAGAAGAGGCTGATCCGCTGGGAAATATAGCCCCCACCACTACTGCTGTCCGGCATCACAAAAAGTAATATCAGGCTGATCAGGGTCAAAATGGCCCAGGACAGGCGTGACCAAAACACTTTGGATCGTACTTCCTCTTTACTGAATAAAAAGGCCGCACCCACGGATAACACCATCAATACGTGGTAGATCAATGTGGTTTTTCCGTACTCATGACCAAAGTTGTAGATCACCAATGACCTTATACCCACCAGGATCTCTACCAGTTCCTGCATGGATAGTTGCGCTCCCGAAGCGCCATCCCTCTTCAGGTAGAAAAAGGCAAACAGCGCCAGGAAAGGGATAAAAAGGGTCAGTACAGCAAGGGCATTCCTGAAGATCTGCTTCCGATGGACTTTATCAGTACTGCTGAAATAGTCCGAAAGGACCAATACCAGTAAGCTTATGGCCAGCATCACAAAACTCAGTAGGTGAGAAAAATAGCAAAGTGCTATTCCAACGAATAAAAGGATGTTCTTTCCAAAATCTGGTTGCTCTCTGATTGAAAACCACTGTCTTAACGTCAGTAGAAAAAAGACCAGTCCAAGGGTAAAATTGTAAAAGCCCAACCCAAACAGGAAGGTGTATACAAAGGGTAAGATCAGTAAACTGAGAGGTCCTGGTACTTCGCTTCGGATCTTCTTCACAAGACTATAAAAAGCCAATGGCAAACCAATGCCGATACACAGCAACAATACCTTTTCAGCCAAAAAAGCCGGTAAACCCACCAACATGCCCAACATCAGCACCAGGTGCCCGGTCCAATTGGGAACCGGTTCAGGATTTAATGAATAATAGCCTTGCAAGCCTTCTCCTCCATTAAAAACAAGTTCAAGTAGAAGCCGCGCATTGTAAAGATGGGCCGCTCCATCCATGGTAGGCCAATGCCTGAACACCAATAAGGGTATGGCGCTTACTAGAGTAAGGATGAGGAATAACCAAAAGAAGGGAGTTCGTCTCATAGAGCCAGTAAGTAGGATGCCAAAATACAGAATCCCATGCAATCAGGCATTCGCTCAGGATTGCACCGAGCTGATCAGTTTACGGGTATATTCCTGGCCAGGATTCTGGTAGAGTTCATCGGACTGACCGGTCTCCACAAGCTCTCCTTTTTGCATAACCATGATACGGTCACTGATATACTTCACCACGGCAAGGTCATGCGAAATAAAGAGATAGGTAAAACCGAAATCATCTTTAAGATCGTTGAGCAGGTTTATGATCTGGGCCTGTACAGACACATCCAAAGCGCTCACGGACTCATCGCAAATAATGAATTCAGGCTGTAAGGCCAAGGCCCGTGCAATGCCTATACGCTGCCGTTGTCCGCCCGAAAACTCATGTGGGTAGCGGTTGTAATGTTCCGTACTCAGGCCAACCCTTTCCATGAGCCGGTATACTTCATCCCGCGCCTCAGCCTTAGTGGCCAGCTTATGGGTACGCAGTACTTCCAGCAAGGCCTTTCCTATGGGGATCCTCGGGTTAAGTGACGAATACGGATCCTGGAATATGATCTGTATATCGCGGTGCAACCTTCTCCATTCACCTGCACTCAAATGGGTAATGTCTCGGTTCCGGTAAAATATTTCTCCAGCGGAGGCTTTCTCCAGACCGCTAAGCACACGACCCAGTGTAGTCTTGCCACATCCGGACTCTCCAACCAGCCCAAGCACCTCACCAGGGTATATACGGAAGGATACTTCATTAACGGCTTTCACCACCTCCGGGCTTCGCATAAAACCAGAACTGGTGAACCACTTTTGCAGGTTTTTTATTTCCAATAAAGGTGGTTGGGCACTTAGTGCCAGGCTGCGCGACTTTCTTTCCGCTTCGGTGAGTTTATCGGGCTTCCAGCTCCCTTCATTTACCGTAAAGTCGGAAACGAGAGGTAGGCGTTTAAAGTAGGTCTCTGCGGTGGGGCGGCAAGCTAAAAGGCCTTTGGTGTACGCATTTTTTGGCTGATGGAAAACCTGATCTGCCGTTCCGTATTCCAGCTGCTCTCCTTTATACATGACCAGCACTTCATCCGCCACCTGATGCACCACCCCCAGATCATGGGTTATAAAGATCATGCTCATACCGTATTCCTGCTGTAACTCATGCAGCAGGTTCAGAATATCCGCCTGAACCGTCACATCCAGGGCTGTGGTGGGTTCATCGGCAATGAGTAACTTAGGCTTGCAGGCTACAGCCATTGCGATCATGACCCGCTGTTTCTGCCCCCCACTGATCTGATGCGGATAACTGTTCCTGATCTGCTCGGGCCTGGGAAGTTGCACTTTTCGGAAAAGGCGCAATACTTCTTTATGAATGGCCCCAGACGACCAATTCCCGTGGGTCTCCAATATTTCCGCCACTTGTTTTCCACACTTCATAGATGGGTTGAGGGCGGTCATAGGCTCCTGGAAGACCATGGAAATTTCATTCCCTCGTATTTGCAGGTATTGCTGCGGAGAAAGGCGGGTGAGCTCCTTACCTTCAAACCGGATTTTTCCAGTAAGGTGAAGCCCACGCGACAATAAGCCCATAATAGCGAGACTGGTGAGGGATTTCCCCGAACCCGACTCCCCTACTATTCCCAGCGTTTTTCCTTTATTCAGGCTAAAACTCAGGCCTCTTACCAAAGGTAATTCTGTGGCCGCAATCTTAAGATCTTCAATTTGAAGAATGGGTTCATTCATTACTGATCACAATTTCTTCATCCAGCAACGCCTCCCGGCCTTCCATTTTAAGGAATATCCTGGCCACGGTTACAGTGTCCTTTTGGCAATAGGTTACAATGCGTTGCAGATTCTTCTCTTTCCAATACACTTCCCCCACCATGCTGCCGTCAATATCATCCTTTGGAGTAGGAATATGGAAGAGGGCTGCCAACAGCTTAACACTTGTAAAATGCTTATAGTCGCCAAATTTCCACATTTCCATAGTGTCCAGGTGGCGCACTTCCCAGGGTTTTAAACCGCTGGTGTTTAATAAAGCCGGCAACCGGATACCGTGCACCACCATGCGTCTGGCGATATACGGAAAGTCAAACTCCTTTCCATTGTGGGCACATAAAAGGTAATCCTTACTGAAAGCACCGTTAAGTAAGTCTGCAAACCCTTGTAACAGTTCCGCTTCATCATCACCGTAAAAGGATTTTACCCGGAAACTCCTATGGCCATTGCGTTGATTAAAAAAGCCGCAGGAAATACAGACGATCTTGCCAAATTCAGCCATGATTGCTGCCCGTTGTTCATATACTTCATCGAGGGTTTGGTCATCCCTGCGCAGGAATCGTGTTTTCTGATCCCACAGGGATTGCCAATCTTCATTCAGATTGCTAAAATCCGGTTGGGCACTTACAGTTTCTATATCCAGGAATAGGATCTTGTCGGGGGAGAGTGAGTAGAGCGGCATTTTCTTTTGGTATTGGTCATTTTCAAAAGGAAAGATACATAAACTTGACGCTTCTAATAAATATCGGAAAACCAGGCTTTAGGGTGCCTGATTGTTTTTAGTCTTACGATTAAAATGATAATGAACATCCGTTTAAGGAAAAATGGATATCGAACTTTAAAGTCCTGAATCCTTTTAATCCTTGATAGGAGGTTTTTCATCCTTGCCCTCGTCCAGGGGAGTTACCGTAACAAACGGCATATTTTCCAATAGGTCCAACACAAAGCTGACCTTATGTTCCTTTACTTCTATTCTGAATTTCCTGCTCATTTTTGAGACAGGGCCATCAGGTTACACAAGCGATACAGCAAACGTGCTCCTACGTTGGCGTCCCACTCATCCTCACCTGGAGCCACTTCATTAAGGTCCAGCCCAATAATCGTGCGTCCGCTTTCAACCAGTTTCTCCAACAGGAAAAGAACCTCTTCCACTTCAAAACCTCCGGCTACCGGGGTTCCGGTGTTAGGACATAATTTGGGATCCAGGCCGTCAATATCAAAGCTCAGATACACCTTTTCCGGTAACTGTTCAATGATATTCTGGCACTGCTGGGCCCAGCCAGTGCCCCGATAAGCGGCTTGTTTCAGATCACGGTCAAAAAACGTTTCAATACGCGGATCTTCCTGTATCATCCGGTACTCGGACTCACAATAATCCCGTATCCCCACCTGCACCAGTTTTTCCACACATCCCTCTTTAAGCGCATTGAACATAATGGAAGCGTGCGAAAAGGTAAAACCCTCATAGGCATCGCGGAGGTCAGCATGAGCATCTATCTGCAGGATACCAAAGGAGGAGTGTTGTTTGCCCAAAGCTCGGATATATCCTAAAGGGGTACTATGGTCTCCTCCTAAAAGAGCTACCCGCTTTCCTTCCTCCAATAGGTGTGTTGCTGAATCTTCCACCCACTGCACCATTTCTGCACAAGCATGGTTGATTTCCATAAGAATATGGGCATCAGCCTCCTCAGCCAGTTTGTCCAGGTATTGTTCCGCCTTCAACCTCAGTCGGTTACTTTTTTCATGAAGATCCGTATTTACATCTACCATGTAAACCCCTCTTTTCCAAGCACCTTCCAAAACCGGATCAAACAAATCCACTTGTAGGGAAGCTTCTTTAATGGCTTTCGGGCCGTCCGCTGTGCCGGCACTATAGGATACGGTTACTTCCCAGGGAACAGGCAGTACAACAGTTTCCGATTCACCATACGTAAACGGCAAACCGAAAAGCTGGTCATTGGTAGCAAAGCCATTCGGGTCAAACTCACGGATCTTTTCTTGTTTAGACATTCCTCTTTTCTTCCTTTAACTGGTGATTCTTAATATTTCCGGCCTACCAACCCTCCTGCTGGATTAAAGGAGCCTTATTGCTCTGATAAAGTAAAACCCGGAAACATGGGTGGGTTTTGGGCTTGTGACGTACCGATCTTTAACTCTACAAACTTAATACACAGGTTTCTTTCTGAACCACACGCACTCCCTCTGCATTGAAGTAATCAAAAACCACAATATAAATCCCTGTAGGCGCGAGATTTCCATTGTCGTCCGTTCCGTCCCAGTGCACAAAACCCTGCATACTTATATTCTGGTTTTCCAGAATAGTACGGAGTTTATAGCCGGATGCATTCCATATACTCACGCTTAGGACATTATTGGGCCGTTCAAAACTGTAGGTGAGGCTAACCACATCATGATACCCATCCTGGTTGGGCGAAAACACCTTAGGCTCCACACCTGTGGTCAACTCAAAACCAGGGTTTAGCTGCTGGCTGTTCTTATAACCCGGAGTGGCATACCCAACCGTTGAAGCCGCACTTTGCCAGTTGGACGCATCATTGGAAGGGCCCTCAAAACTCAACCGTTCCAGGCTTACTCCCTCGGGATCAATAAGGGAGAGGTGGTGCTGCTCACTGTATTCATACCAATCAATCACTTCCAGAAAAGAGGTGGCCACCACTATACTGCCCTCATCATCAGGCAGGGACGGTAAACGTTGCACCTCAACTATATTTTCCGGGAAGGGAACCGTATAATTATCCAATAAAAAGGCTTTATCGGTGGTAAGAGCAAGGTAACGGCCAGGTTCAAAAAGGAAGCTCTCCTCGGTGATGATTTCTGTATCATCCAGGCTTCCCATGTTGATATGTCCTAAACGCAGGTACTGCAGATCAAAGAGGCGGGAAGAATTATTGTAAAGTTCCACAAAGTCCGCTCCTCCGGAGGGTGGGTTAAAAAGCAGTTCATTAATAACAATATCTCCTTCTGCCGGAACAGATGGGATGGTAAACAGCAACGAATCCGGTAACATGCGGTTATTACTACAATCCATAGGGTAGCGCAGCAGCGAAAGCCGGTAGACGGTATTGGGGTCAATAGCTTCATTAAAGTGAAGTATTACAGAAGCATAGGCCGGGGCCTGAGGCTCGGCAAAATCCAGATTGAGTGACGGCTCAATCCGGTAATTAGACTCATCGCTTAAAAGTAGCTCGTCTACTTTCTCGGTAAATGTTACTCGAATAAGGCTGTCTCCCAGGATGGCAATTCTATCAAAACCGGGGCGTGTGGTATCCGGGTTTTGGCCGAAAAGGCTGTTCTCACGACCAGGTGTTCCGCCCACAGGGTCTTCGGATGCTGCCCAGTTGGCAGCTCCGCCACATAGGTTGTCTGGGTCAATTTGTTCCAATGACCACCCTCCGTCATCTTTATTGGCATCGCGGTACCAGTCACCGGTATACGATACTGTGAAAATAGGGGTGCCTTCCTTAGATAGAAGACTTAGGTCTTTACCTCCGTTGGTAAGCACGGTTGACGACATATCCAGACCCAGGACAGGGATGGAAGGATCAAATTCGGATACTCCATCACTCTGGGTCAGGACCACGTAAGCATGAGGTGATAATTCATAAAATGGTAAAACCTCTTCCGAGCTCCCCATTTGTAAGGTCCAGCCCTGGAGATTAACCGGCACGGATTCACGGTTATACAGCTCCAGGTATTCCCGCTCCGGCAATGCATTGGGCGGCACCCCGGCCACAGGTTCAGGATCGGCCATTATCTCATTGATCACTACCGAACCTGCCTCAGGAATAAAAAAAGTAAAGGAAGCAGTGGTATCCAGCGTATTCCCGAAGTTGTCAGTAAGGCTATTTATTTCAATGGTATAGGCACCTCCATTTTGAAACGCGCTGCTGAATGCCAGTACTACCTTCGAGTTATCACCTGCAGACAGCTGGGCAACGGTAGGCTGGCCAGGCCCCCCGGCAACGGTATAGGAAGTTTCATCTTCAGCCGAAGAGGCCGCTAGGCTTTCGTTAAAACTTAATTCCAGTGTAGTGGTGTTCAGTGCGTTGATGCCCGTCAGTACAGGAGCCTGATCGTCTATAAAAGGATCTCCACTCAGGTCAAAATCATCAAAGTAAAAGAGATCGGTACGGGAAGATGTATAGGCACAATACAGACCGAAATAGGCTGAAGAGGCAAAAGTAAGATCGGTGCCGGAACCTATGCTGAAGAAGCTGCCATCCAGCAGGGTATCCGCTGCCAGGGTAAACACTCCCTGCCCATCTATTTGTACCTGCACCACAAGCTCTACTGGATCTGTATCTATGAGCCCGGTCGCGCTTTGAATAATGGGTGTATTGGTGTTTTCCTCCTGCCGAAAAAGACTGATCTCATCATTGGCACCACCAATCAATACAAAATAACCGTTGGTAGTACTATCATTGAGATCCTCATTTTGACTGATAACATAGACCCGGGCAAAATTGGAACCTGAGGTGGCAAAATCCATTTTTAAATAAAACTGCCACTGTGCATTTTCGCTGATCGCACTAGGTGTTGAAAGGTAGGACGTACCCGCTGACAAAGCGTTCAGGTGCAACTGATTGCTAGCATCTATTTCAAAATCTGCGGCTGAACCACTCCAGTTTGGATCATTGGTGAAGTCTCCATCACTGAAATCATCAAAAATGTTAATGGTACCCAGGCGGAAAAAAGCTGTATCCGTGGAAAGGTTACCGAAATCATCCTGAATACCCTGCACCACCAGGCGATAATTGATCCCCGTTTGCAAGGAAGAGGCAAATTGCAACTCTACCTGTCCGGGCTGGGGTTGAGAAGTGGAAGAAGGTGAACCTACTCCATTATCCACCGTAAAGTTGGATGGGTTTAAAGCAAAAGCACTGGCCACAGCTTCCGAAAAAGTAAGCCTTACCGAGGTGGTGCTTAATGGCCGGGCCGACAAAATCCTGGCGGGAGGGTCATTCACCGTAAAGCTCTTTGTTAGAGTAGCTGCATTACCGGAAGTATCCTCAAGTCCAATGATATCCAGGGTATAGCTGTTCCCATTGGCAAAAGAGTTTACAAAATTCAGTGTTACCTCCGTATTATTGCTACCTCCCAGGCTGGCACTTGTTGGCTGACCTATACCATTACTTACCAGGTAATTGGATATTTGCTGAGCCGTGCCGGGGTCCAAAGGTTCATTGAACTGCAGTTTCAAAGTGAATATATCAGGCACCATCAAAGTATCCAGGCCAGGAGGGGTTACATCCAGATTTGGCTGGCCACTGCAATTGAACTCATCAAAATAAAAAGCACTGGCCCGGGTAACCGTGTAGCGACAAAACACACCCATAAAAGCACTGCTGGTGTGGATTTTATCGGTGGTAGGGGTTCCTATATTCACTAAAGAGTTCACCACGGATCCGGTATCTGCTAAAAGGGTCCATAAACCGTTGCCATCACGGCTTACCTGTACACGCGCCTCAACTGTAGAAGTATTCAGCAGCCCGCTGTTGGACTCGATCACTACCGATGCAGATGTGCCGGACTGCCGCATCAGCCGGATCTTATCACCGGCCTGCCCGAAATCCACGTAATATCCATTGAGCGCTCCTTTTAAATCAGCCTGATCACTGGCCAGGTATACCCTGCCATAGTTACTGGAACTGGGGTTTTGCTCAAAGCGAAAATAAAACTGCCAATTGCCGTTATCCAGGATGTTACTCGGGGTACTCAGGTAAGAAGTCTCGTTACTTGCCGGAGTAGGGTTATTGAGATGCAACTCACCCGCAAGCACTTCAAAATCAAATGTGTTACCGCTCCAGGCAGGGTTGGCAGTAAAATCCCCATCGTTAAAATCATCGTTCATTGAAAGTTGAGCCAAAAGCCCTACCGGAAAACACAGCAATAAAGCCAGAACGAAACGCATAGGATTGTTTTAAAAAGTAAATTTGCAGTTTGCTTCGTGTGCGTGCATAAAGCTTCTATTTAAAAACCTAAAGTTATGAGAATTGCCGTTGTGGGCGCTACCGGAATGGTAGGAAATGAGATCCTGACCGTATTAAAAGAACGAAATTTCCCTTTGGAGGAGCTGCTCTTGGTGGCCTCGGAGAAGTCGGTAGGAAAGAAGGTTGACTTCAACGGCACGGCCTATACCATATCCTCTATGGAGGAAGCTATAAAAGCCAGACCTGACTTTGCCATTTTTTCTGCGGGAGGCAGCACTTCCCTGGAATATGCCCCGAAATTCGCAGAAGCAGGCACTATCGTTATCGACAATTCTTCGGCCTGGCGCATGGACCCGGACAAAAAGCTTATCGTTCCCGAGATTAACGGACACCTTTTGACGAAAGAGGATAAGATCATTGCCAACCCCAACTGTTCCACCATTCAACTGGTAATGGTATTGAAACCCCTGCATGAGAAATACGGCATTAAACGCGTGGTGGTAAGTACCTACCAAAGTGTAACCGGAACGGGGGTTAAAGCCCTTAACCAGATGAACAATGAGCGGGCCGGACAGCAAGGAGAGATGGCTTATCACTATCCCATTGACCGTAACTGCATTCCTCATTGCGATGTATTCCTCGAAAACGGCTACACCAAAGAAGAGATGAAGCTTACCCACGAAACCAAGAAAATACTGGGTGACGACAGTGTTCATGTAACGGCTACGGCCGTTCGTGTACCGGTTATGGGCGGCCATTCGGAAAGTGTGAATATTGAGTTTGAAAAGGAATTCAACACTTCGGACGTACGTAAATTACTGGCCGACACCCCGGGTATTGTAGTACAGGATCAAAACGAAGTAAATAATTACCCCATGCCCCTGTTCGCGAGAGGAAAAGATGATGTTTTTGTAGGCCGCATCCGTAGGGATCTGAGCCAGATCAATACTCTTAACTGCTGGATTGTAGCGGACAACCTTCGCAAAGGTGCAGCCACCAATGCGGTACAGATTGCCGAGTTCCTTGTAGGAAAATTAAACTCTCAGCCAGCTTAGACTTACCCCTTGTAATTTTTGGGTTTAGTTTTTTTGACTTTTTTATACGCTTGTCACTTTAATGACCTTGCTGCAACCGCATGGTCCGGATATTGCGTATATCTTAAAAATACAAGGATGAAAAAGATCATTTCAGGACTTTGGGTTGTTTTGCTATCTATATTTAGCATGAACGCCCAAACCAATAATACTAAACAAAAAACTATGGAACGTGCCTTATTCGCCTCAGGTTGTTACTGGGGAACGGAATACTATATGCAGAGAGCTGAGGGAGTGCTATCCACCACAGTAGGTTACTGTGGAGGTCATGTGGAAAATCCTACCTACCGCCAGGTGTGTACCGGTACCACCGGACATGCTGAAACCGTGGAAGTGGTGTATGATCCGGAAAAAACGGACTACGAAACCCTGGCCCGCCTTTTCTTTGAAACCCATGACCCCACCCAGGTAAACCGCCAGGGCCCGGATATCGGGGAACAATACCGCTCCGCTGTTTTTTACCTTAATGACAAGCAGAAGAAGATAGCTGAAAAGCTGGTAGCCGAGCTAGAAACCAAGGGCTATGATGTAGCCACTGAAATAAGTCCCGCTACGGAGTTTTACGAAGAACGCGAGGATAAGCACCAGGATTATTACAATAAAACCGGTGGTACACCTTACTGCCACGGTTACACCAAAAGGTTTTAATGTAAACTCAACAAAATAAAAAAGCCTCCTGTATGGGAGGCTTTTTTATTTTTATATTTTTTGGCTAGTCCTCATCTTCATCAGAAGGTGCTTCCATACCGGAATCTTCACTTACCATGTCGTCCTCGCTCTCATCGTCATCCTCATCATCCAGAAAAGCTTCGATCTTGGCATCCATTTCCACCCCTACTTTAATGAGGTATTTGGTGTCATCCGTTTCAACGGGGACGGCTGTTACCATTTCGCCTTTGGCATTTTTGAACTTGATAATATCATCCTCGTAACCGTAGGGATACAGGTCCGTAAACATTTCCAGGATATCGGGCGTCACGTTCTTATAATCTACGATCACACGTTTTTTGTCGGAGCTCTTAGATGGTTTCATTGTAATGGATTATTTGGATTTAGTAATTCAAAAGCCAGGCAAATATCAGCGGTGCAACAATTGTAGCATCGGATTCAACAATAAATTTTGGGGTATCAATATCCAATTTTCCCCAGGTGATCTTTTCGTTCGGCACTGCTCCCGAATACGAGCCGTAACTGGTAGTTGAATCAGATATCTGGCAAAAGTAACTCCAGAAAGGTATATCTTCCATCTCTAGGTCCTGATACAACATAGGAACCACACAAATCGGGAAATCTCCGGCTATACCTCCCCCAATCTGGAAGAATCCTACCCCTTTTCCTTTGGAATTCTCCACGTACCAGTCTGCGAGCCAGGTCATATACTCAATCCCGCTTTTCATGGTAGTAGGCTTCAGCTCCCCTTTCATACAGTAGGAGGCAAAAATGTTACCCATGGTACTGTCTTCCCAGCCCGGGCAAATGATAGGAAGGTTCTTTTCGGCTGCAGCCAGCATCCAGCTGTTCTTCGGGTCTATCTCGTAGTATTGTTCCAGGTCGCCACTGAGCAGCATTTTATACATATACTCGTGGGGCAGATAACGTTCACCGCTGTCGTCAGCTGCTTTCCATATTTTATGGATATGCTTTTGCAGCCTGCGGAAAGCTTCTTCTTCCGGGATGCAGGTATCCGTAACGCGGTTAAACCCCCCGTCCAGTAATTCACGCTCCTCCTGCGGGCTCAAATCGCGGTAATGCGGAACGCGTTTATAAGAGTTATGCGCCACCAGGTTCATGATATCTTCCTCCAGGTTGGCACCGGTGCAGGAGATGATCTGCACTTTATCCTGGCGGATCATCTCAGCCAGGGTTTTTCCCAGTTCTGCGGTACTCATAGCACCGGCCAAGGTGATCATCATTTTGCCGCCTTCTTCAAGGTGTTTTTCGTAGGCTTTGGCTGCATCCATCAATGCTGCCGCATTGAAATGCAGGTAATTATCCTCTATAAAGCGGGATATAGTGTTACGTTCTTTCATAGTTTCCTTTGCAAGTTTTTAAAATTGGCGCGAAAAAACCAATTGAAATATTATTAATACCCTAAAATTTTCAGCATGCTCTTATAGCTCTGCTCTTTGGCAAACAGGCGCGTACGCACTTCACCATTTTCATCACGCTCTATTACCACGTGCTTGGGGGCCGGTGTAAGGCAGTGTTGTATACCTCCGTATCCACCAATACTCTCCTGGTAAGCACCGGTATGAAAAAAGCCTACGATCTGCTTTTCCTCCGGGTCGAATTTAGGTAAATAGATAGCGTTGGCGTGTTGCTCGCTGTTGTAATAATCATCACTGTCACAGGTTAAGCCGCCCAGCAAAACACGCTCATAGGATTTCTCCCAGCGGTTTACCGCCAGCATGATAAAGCGTTTGCTGATGGCCCAGGCATCCGGCAGGGCGGTCATGAAAGAACCGTCAATCATGTTCCAGTTTTCGCGGTCGTTCTGCTTTTTTTGGTCCACAATGGAAAAGAAAGTGGCTCCGCTCTCGCCTACCGTAAAAGATCCGAACTCTGTAAAGATATGGGGCTCCTTAACTCCTTTATTATTACACATTTGCTTGATCTGGGCAATAATCTCCTCCGCCATATAATCGTAATCATAGTTGAAGGACAAACTGTTCTTAATGGGGAAACCACCACCTATGTTTAAGCTGTCAAGAGAGGGGCATATCTTCTTCAGCTCTATGTATACGTTCACACATTTGAGCAACTCACTCCAGTAGTAAGCTGTATCGTTAATCCCGGTATTGATGAAGAAGTGTAGCATCTTCAGTTCAAACTTCTTATTGTCCATCACCTTTTCCCTATAAAAGGGAACGATATCCTTGTAACCTATTCCGAGCCTGGAGGTATAGAATTCAAACTTAGGCTCCTCTTCCGCTGCAATACGTATACCTATCTTGGTCGGCTTCTGGATGAACTCGTCAAACAGGTCCATCTCGTTCTTGTTGTCCACCACGGGGATAACATTCTCAAACCCATCATTGATAAGACGAGCCATATTGTCTACATACGTTTCCCTCTTAAAGCCATTACAAACAATAAACTGCTTTTTGGAGATCTTGCCTTCTTCATACAACGCCTCCACCAGGTTAATATCAAACGCGCTGGAGGTTTCAATATGGATACCATTTTTCAGGGCTTCATCCAATACAAAGGAAAAGTGGGAACTCTTGGTACAATAGCAGTAGTTATAGGCTCCTTCATAGCCAACCTTGGCCATGGCCACATTAAACATGCGCTTGGCTCTTTGTATTTGCTCGCTGATCTTGGGTAGGTAAGTAACCTTAAGGGGGGTTCCGTATTGCTTAATGATATCCATAAGGTACACCCCGTTCCACATCAAGGTCTTATCCTCATCCAGGTCAAATTCCTTTTGAGGCCATTCAAAAGTTTGGTCGATAAGGTCAAAATATTTATTCCGCATGAGTTACTTCAGGTTTTAATTTCCAATCCAACTAAGTTAGATTTTAAAAAAGTGCGCAAAGAAAAAACTTTACTTGATACCAAATTCAAGGGTTAAAAGTTTTTTCTGGGTCCAAAGTAAAAAAGAATAATAGCCTGGGGAAGGTCTAATAAAAAGGAATATTAGTGGGTTGGTCGCGCATCCATCCGGTAATGCTGTAGCGGTCTTTAGCCGTCACCAGCACTTCATGTTCTACGGTATCACTACGAAAGAGAGCTAGTCGCCCGGAAAGTGGTTCAATATCCAGGATCTCATCCAGGTGCAACCGCAACTCGCCCCCATCCCCCGCCTGCCATTCGCGGTTGAGGTAAAAGGCAAAGGATATCTTCCTGTTGCTGGTGGATTTGAACTGATCCAGGTGTTTTTCATAATAAGTGCCCGGAGGATAGATAGCAAAGTGGCACTCATAATCCTTAAGGCTGAGGAAAAGGGAACGGCTTAGCGACTGCATCAGTTCCTCCATACGGTCCATAAAAAACAAGGTGGCAGGGCGAGCTTCGCCTCGGGATATCCATTTTATGTAGTCCCCGCGCACCTCTTTGTCTACCTGGAACAAATGGGCATTGCCAATGCCGGCTTTCCTGAAGTTGTCTTCTTCCCGGTGAAAAGCAATGGCTTCGTGTAGTGCCTGGATCTGCTCCTCGCCCAGGAAGTTATCAATAACCACAAAGCCCTTATCAGCCAGAGATTCTGCGACATGTTCAATATTGGGAAAAGGCGAAGGGTCTGTAGACAAGCTCCGGGATTTTCCGGCCAAGATAAAGCTAAATATGGCTTCCTCCTTTCATCTCCTGATGCTCTGAGGGCAACTTTACTAGCCGAAAAAGGCGCCCCATTAATAATACTGTTTTCATGCATAAAAAAAGCCGTCAATAAACGTGGTTTTCTATACATTTATTGACGGCTCGTAAGGTTAAAACCTCTATTTAATTATACATCCGTTTTCTTGTTTTTAAAGTACATGACCATAAAAACTATGGTGGACAGGCACAGGGATAGGCTGATCAGAATATTTGCCTTGGCGACAAACGAAACCACCAGCAAGAACCCGGCTACCAACATTAAATAGAAGGATGTTGTCTTGTTCAACATTTTAAATGAAGCTTTATTTATGGGCAGCTTAAAGCTACTCCAGCAAGAGATAAACCCTTACCTACTACGGCCACCGCACACCATGGGCCAGGAACGGCACAACTGCTAAGACTCAGCGTAGCTACCGCATTGGAGGCCAGGGCAACCGCACACCCTGCACTAATGCTGGCTGCCGTTTTTCCGCTTTGCCAGCCACCGTTATTGTAAAAATCCTCAGCAATCATGAGAGCATTGACCATCTTGGTGTACTTTTCAAACTCCTCAGTGGAAAGCTGGCGACTTTCAATATCCTCTATCAAAAGATCGATGGCCTCATCAAACGAATGGATCTCCAGGTTCTGCTGGAAACCGAGAATAATGTCGTGATCCATGTCTGAAATAATGCCCTCCGAGAGGTATTCATCAAGACTCACCGGGTTATCCATCATGTAATCATCAAATGAGTAAACCTCTATATTGGTACCCAGGTCCTCATTGATCACGGAAACCGCATGTACAAGGTCTGCATGATTATCCCCTGTCTCACCCAAATTCATATCATTGAGCGTTGCATAAAGGGCATCCCTGTTATCATACACTTCCGTGGAAAAGCTCTCTGATTTGAGATAATTGTTTTCTTCCTCCGTAGTTGCTTTGTCCTTTTTACTGCAACTAAAGCTCAGGAAGCCAATCGTTAAAAGAGTTAGAATAGAATTTACTCTAATGTCCATAAAATTAAATCAATTTTTAGTTAAACTTAATTTGACTTTTCTCAAAATAAGTTTTTCCGTTAAATAGTCAAATAAATATTGTTTATAGACTATAAATGATCTCTATTTTATGAAGCAGACAGAGGTCTTTCTTACCACTCCTCTCGAGTTTAGAGCAGTAGGGTCAGGAAAAAAAATTATTGGTTAATAATTGACTTTAGATCATATCACTCCCAGCTCTTTACCCACTTTGGTAAAAGCAGAAACTGCTTTATCCAGGTGCTCGCGCTCATGCGCTGCGGAAAGCTGCACTCGAATACGAGCCTGACCTTTAGGCACCACCGGGTAAAAGAAACCGATCACGTAGATCCCCTCTTCCAGTAAACGATCAGCAAACTTTTGGGAAAGGGCAGCATCGTAAAGCATAATAGGCACAATGGCAGAATCTCCATCTTTGATATCAAAACCGGCTTTTTTGATATTCTCCTTGAAGTAGGTGATGTTTTCCTCCAGCTTGTCGCGCAGATGGGTACTCTCGCTCAAAAGGTCAAATACCGCAATGGAAGCACCCACAATGGCCGGGGCCAGTGAATTGGAAAACAGGTAAGGGCGTGAACGCTGACGTAACATTTCTATGATCTCCTTACGACCGGTAGTAAAACCTCCCATGGCACCTCCCAGTGCCTTGCCCAGGGTACCGGTAATAATATCAATACGCCCCATTACATTCCGCAATTCATGAGTTCCGCGGCCGGTTTTACCAATAAAACCTGTGGCATGACATTCGTCCACCATTACCAGGGCATCGTATTTTTCGGCCAGGTCACATATCTTATCCAGTTGTGCTACATAGCCATCCATGGAAAAAACACCGTCCGTAACGATAATACGGAAGCGGCTGGCACTTTGAGCTTCCTTGAGTTTGGCTTCCAGGTCTTCCATGTTGTTATTCTCGTAGCGGAAGCGCTGGGCCTTACACAACCTCACCCCATCAATGATGGAAGCGTGGTTCAATGAATCGGAAATTATAGCATCTTCATCGGTAAGCAAAGGTTCAAAAACACCTCCGTTGGCATCAAATGCCGCTGCATAGAGAATGGTATCCTCCGTACCCAGGAAGTCCGCAATCTTGCGCTCCAGTTCCTTATGTATATCCTGGGTTCCACAGATAAAGCGCACTGAAGACATCCCGAAGCCATGCGTGTCCAGGGTTTTCTTGGCGGCTTCAACTACCTTGGGGTGCGATGAAAGACCAAGGTAATTATTGGCACAGAAGTTCAGTACTTTCTGCCCTCCTTTCACCTCAATTTCTGCGCCTTGCTCACCCGTAATAATGCGCTCTTTCTTAAAGAGACCGGATTCTTCAATATCTCGAAGTTCGTTCTGTAAATGTTCCTGGATCTTGCCGTACATAATAGTATCTTAAAAGGTGTTTGGGCAAATATAGTTACCACTTTTCTACTTGCAGGGGCTCGTTAAGATAAACCAGCACCCGGTCGCCTACTTTTAGGCTCTGCTGCTGCAAAACGGTGGAGTAGGCCTCCACCTGATCACGGTGCCTTGCCTGAGGCTGCCCGGTTTTATATTCAATGATGTGAAAAAAGTCGCCCTCCTGCACCAACCGGTCCGGCCGGAGGGAGGTAAAGCCAGGCACGAGTATCTCTGATTCATTAAGCACTCTAAGTCCTTCCTGGTAGTACTTACTCAACCCGGCATGTTGTAAGGCTTGTTGCGCCAAGCTACGCAGAGTTTGCTTTTCTTCGGCCCTAAAAGACCCACGGCTCTCCATTTTGGTGAGT
>CETZ01125311.1_pt1 | contig 36859 bp, 32 predicted proteins | sample 531441 | NCBI WGS metagenome assembly CETZ01 (sample SAMEA2623098, study PRJEB7988) | marine metagenome | isolation source: saline water (ENVO:00002010), including | reverse complement strand
CAGTGATAAAGAGTGCTGGTTAACTGGGAGGCAGCGGTAAGTATGGGTACCCAGTAGCCACCGGAGCCCGGAGTTTGGGTATAAAAAGGAGGTGTGGTGTTCAGGTTGCCAACCGGCAGAACAGAAGGTCCCGAAAAGTCGAGCCAGGTGGCCCCCCCGTTAGTGCTGTATTGGAGGTGGACTCCTTCATTGGGTTCATCAGGATCTTCACAGGGACCAAGGCCGGGTTCCAGGCCGTAACGCATCCAGAATTGTACATAACAAGCATTACCATCAGTGAGGTCATACGGGTTGGTTACCAAAGTACGGCTGGCAGAAGGAGTGGTGCCCACCCATAGGTGCCAGTTTTTGGGTCCCGGCCCGCAGGGATTGGTGTACACCGGGTTGGCTTGTGAGGAGCTCCAGCCTGTTCCTATGGCCTGGTTATCAAAATCCGTAATCAGAAAGGCCGTGACCGCCTCCAGATTAAGAGTCTCTCCGGGGCATATAGCTGTATCCTGTTTGGGTGAGATGATGCTGATGTTCAGGCCTTGTGAAAAAGCCAGGCTGCCAATCAGCAGGAAAAGTATACTGAAGTAATGCCCGGTTTTCATTCGTCCGGATTCAGGGTTACGCTGAAATTAACCAGTTCAAAACCGGTAAGTGCGGGAACTTCAGGCTTGTCTATAAAAGACTGGTATTCACAAAGACGCTGTTCTCCACATCTGCCTTCAACAGTTTCTCCGACTTGCAGGTGAAAATTATTAAGCTTGCCGGTGTCAGATACATCTACCTTGATGGGTTCCCCATTTATCCAGGGCTTATAATTCCACGACACCCTGATGGGTGAGGAGGAAAGGTTCCGTATCCTGAAAACAATGTTGCGGTAAAAGACCCCGTTGGACGAATCCGGGCAGTTGATCCTTCTGGCCTCTATCTGAGCGTATTCATGTTGTGTTATAGTTTCCCAGTTTTCAGAAAAGCCTTTCTGTGAGAAACAAATCAAGGGAAAGCACAGGAGGTGAAGGAGTAATAATTTTTTAAATAGGTTTGGAATCATAGGTCAAGGTCACACAACAAAAAATCGAATTACAACCGTTAATAACTCAGGTTTGAATGCTCAAATATAAGGATTGAATTTTAGTAGCACCTATTCTTTTAATAATCCATACAGATATTTAACTACTTGTAATCGGGGTGATTTTTTGTAAAAAACCTGGAAAATAGGTGAGGTTGCCTTCTTAGCGATAATAAGGCTATGTGGGTTAAACCATTGAAATTGTTAATTAAGAAAATGATACCATTTTCAATCATTTTTCAGAGGATACCCAGACGCTTTATTTTAAGCGTTCCAGTATACCTTTACGCTTTACAATGTTCTTGTAATCCCATTGTATATCCCTTGATTTTCGTAGCCATTTCTGTAGGTTGCTGTTGTTGATCTGATCCGGATGGGTATAAAAGACGGAAGCATCCTTGAATTTCGGACCTCGAACATTCAACTCCTCCTCTTCAAAGCTTGCTCCGCTCCAAAACATCAGGCGTATTCCTTTTTTCTGTTGACTGTATCCTACTATCGGGTTTTCTTCCAGGAACCAAACCGGGTGGCCATGCCAGATCTTACTTTCCGCTTCGGAAAGGTTTTGGTCAATTTCCTGGGCCAGGCGATTACAGATCTCCTGTTCTTCGCGGGAAAGAGATTGGTTGTAGTCTTGTATTTCCGGTGTCATATGATAAAGATAGGGCAAAGCCATACTTCTTCAACACATTGCTGAAAACGGATCACTCATGGTGCGAATTAGTTATCCCTTCTGCCTTCGCGCTCATGGTTTAACAGGCTTACCCGGGTACGCGGCAGGCTGTCCGGGTAGTTTTTCTGGATAAATTCGATCATCTTTTCGCGGATGTATACTCTTAGGTCCCAGGCGGTAGGTGAATTGCGGGCACTTACCAGGATGCGGACCTCTACCGTAGCTTCTTTGGAATCGGTTACCTGCAATACGTTCACTTTTTTATCCCACAGTGGTGTGCCTTCCAGTAGCCGGGTAAGTTCCTCGCGAAGCTTGTTAAAAGGAACGTTGTAATCCGTGTAAAGGAAAACAGTTCCGGTGATATCAGCCGTAGTTCGGGTCCAGTTTTGAAAAGGCTTTTCCAGGAAGTAAGTGGAGGGCAATACCAGCCGCCTCTTGTCCCATATCCGTACCACCACATAAGTGAGGTTGATCTCTTCGATCCATCCCCATTCACCTTCCACTACCACCGCATCATCCAGCCGGAAGGGTTGAGTAATGGCTATCTGTATCCCGGCCAGCAGGGCGCCTACCACTTTTTGAGCCGATAAGCCGATGATGATGCCGGCCACTCCTGCTGAAGCAAAGATCCCAATACCGATCTGGCGGATGCCATCTATCGAAAGCATGATGAAAGCCACGGCAATGAGAATAATCACAAAGATGACTACCTTTTCCAGCAGGTTAAGCTGGGTGTGGAGCTTTCGGGCGTCCAGGTTATCTTCCTGGGCCAGGTCATACCTTTTGAGGATCTGGCGCTTGAGGAGGCTGGTCACTTCAATAAGCACCCAGGCTGCAATGGCTATCAGTAAATTTCGTTTGATAACGGGCCAATGTGAATGATCCAGGAAATCCGTACTCGTAAAGCTTCCTAGTATAGGTTCCAGGAAGAGGAGTATAAAAACGATCAGGGTGCTGGTAATGAGTTTTGAATAATTTCCCATCTGTATCTTTCTTTCGGTTTATGGGTCCGGGCTCAAGACCATCTCAAAGATAAACTTTGCAGCAAAGATGAAGTTCATCCAGCGGGCGCAGTTCAGAAGCATTTTAAAATACTCAGAAGAGTTTCAGCGGCAAGTGCAGGGAAGCTTATGAGCGTCAAGCAATCATAAAAAGGGCAACCCCGAATTTTTAGGGTTTAATGGGCTTTGGGTGAACTCCATAAATCCATGGTGGCCTCAATGGCATTGCTGAGCCGTTGTTCCCCATAACCACGGATCACGCGGTATGGCCTTCCCAGGCTTACCACTTCACTAAGATGACGCTCAAAAAGATATTGCCTTTCTTCGGGGTGTTCACGTAAAGGGTCTTCCTCCCAGGGCAGGTCTGGGTAAAGGACCAGGTAGCGGTGGTCCGATTCCTCTTCTATGGCTTTTTCTATCCAGGGATCAGTTTTGCCAAAGGCCACCCAAAACCACACTCTGAAATTGACCATATCGGTATCCAGGAAAACTTTATTCTGCGCCCTGGCCATTCCTTGCTGCTGGAATTTTTGATGCTCCTGTGCTATTTGAAGAACGATGTCCTCATCATAGCTGGTACCGTGTTTTTGGAGATATATACGTGCGTACTCAGGGATGTATTCTGCTTTAAAATGTAAGGCCAGTTTTTCACTAAGCCATGATTTCCCGCTGCTTTCCGGCCCGCTGAGCACAGTTTTTTTCAAAGCATCCATTCCAAGGCACCTTTTATGGAAAGGAACGTATACAATACAAAAAGACCTGCCGTGAAATAGAGCCCTCTTTTTACGTACAGGTATATGGATACAGCGTCTATTACAATCCAGTACAACCAGTTTTCCGGGATAAGGTTAATCATCAGGAGAGTGGCAAAAACACTAAATACCGTGGTAAAGGAGTCTGTATAGGGTTGGGCGGCATCTGTGAGGCGGCTCAGCAAGTACCCGGTGATAAAGAGCATGCCGGTTCCGCTGAGGATGATCATGCTGTGCCATTGCCAGGGCAATGGCTTGCCCACAACTCCATCTGTTTCATTCCAGTGTATCCAGCCGTAAACAGCGGTAAAAATGTAAAATGCCTGTAATAGCGATTCGGCATAAATGCGCTTCTGAAAACAGAGGTACAGGTAAATGCCGGAGCTGGCCAAGGCAAACAGCCAACATATCTCCTGGCCTTCTATGAGAAACCAGGTGTATAGTAAGCCTGTAACTACACCCAGTATTTCCAATATTTTCAGAGGGTTTTTCAATAGTCCTTGATTTCCATCCCGGAAACATCCTTATTCAGGACCTTGATCACAAAAGGACATTGATCCAATTCCGTATATACTTTTTCGATACCCTTTTGCACTGCGCTAAAAACCAGGGCGGAATCGCCAAATACCTGGGTGCTCATAGGGTTGGTTTGTACTTGTATACCGTCTATATGGTGCAGGCCGGTTAGAAAGTTGTCAATAGCCTCAATATACCCTTCGGTAAGCGGGTACATGGATATTTCCAATGAAATATTCAAAACGTTGGTTTTTAAAGATTATGGATAGCTTCTGCTATTTCCTTGAGAATGGCGGGGTTGCTTTCAGTAGCATTGCCCACCACAATTACATCTGCACCTGCGCGGCAAATATCCTGTGCGGCTTCAGCGTTGCGGATACCTCCGCCAATAATTATAGGGGCATCCACGGATTTGCGAACCTCCTCTATCATGTCTGTACTCACGTGCTTGTCAGCACCGCTGCCACCGTCCATATAAATAAGCTTGAGCCCCAGCATTTCACCGGCCATTGCGGTGCAGGCGGCAATTTCCGATTTGTGGTGGGGAATAGGTAAACTGTTGCTCATGTAGCTGGCCGTGGTTGGGCGGCCGCTGTCTATCAGCATATAACCAGTGGGTAAAACCTCCAGGCCACTCTGCCTGATGTAGGGTGCGGCAATCACCTGGTTCCCGATTAGAAGTTCTGGGTTTCTACCCGAGATCAAAGAGAGAAAAAGGATAGCGTCCGCTTGTGGGGATATCTGCATTACGCTGCCTGGAAAAAGTATCACGGGAGCCTTGGTGTTGGATTTAATCACCTTCAGGCATTGGTCCAGCGAATCATGGGTGAGCAGGCTGCCTCCCACAAATATCAGGTCAGCACCGGACATGTTCACATGCTCAATAATCTCCAGCAATTGCTCATCGCCCGGTGTATCCGGGTCTATCAGTACTGCGAGAAGCTTTTTATTCTTCTGTCTGGCCTGGGAAATTATATGTAAAACCTGGCGATCCATGATTACAGCGCAAACCTACTAAACCTCGTGCTAATTATGGAAATTAAAATTCAATTCACTTTCCAGCCGTAGGTGAGATACAGGTTTTGGTGTTTCTCAAAATACAACTGGTATTTAGCCCGGCTTGATTCTCCGCTGAAAACAGCCGTGGTGTGAGCGTAATCCCGATAAATAAAGGGGGAAATGCGCAACTGTTTTCTAAAGTGAAGCCTGCGGTTGCCTTCAATTTTTACCAATACCTCCTTGGCGCCCCAATAATAGGTGATATGGGCTGTCCGGTTGTTGTGGTCAATAGTAGTTTTTTCGTCATCCCGCAAGAACTTAGGCGCAATCCGCTCTATGCTATCCCGGTGTACCTCCAGGTCCAGTCCTACAGGTAGCTTTTTGCCTACTACCAAACCGGCAAAACCTGCGGTATGGGTAAAGGAAATCGGGGGGCCGTTTTCCAGGTAGGGTTTTCCCTCTGCGGTATAAAACACTTCAGGGTTTTCGCCAAAGTAATATTTCAGACAGCAGCGTAGGGCCAGGAATTCACGGATCTTTTCAGGGTGAGTCAGCTTTTCCATCCGCAAACGGTCCGAGGGATGCAGGGTGATATCCTTGCGTAATTCATCTTCCGTTTCGTGGATCTCCCACAAAATATAATGCAGGTGACCATTAAATGACTTGGCTTTGTAGAGGGGCATTAATCTTTTTAAAAAGTTTTGTGTGTAAGCAACTTACAGTAACTTTGCAAACCGCAAAAAAATATATTCAATTATTTTATTTACGCAATGAACGAAACGGTAGAAAAGTATATTCCTTACAAAGTTAAAGATATTAGTCTTGCTGAATGGGGTAGAAGAGAGATAGAACTGGCCGAGGCTGAAATGCCGGGTCTGATGTCCCTTCGTGAAGAGTACGGAAAGGATAAGCCACTCAAGGGAGCACGTATTGCCGGCTGCCTCCATATGACCATCCAAACAGCTGTACTTATTGAAACACTTGTTGAATTAGGTGCTGATGTTACCTGGTCTTCCTGTAACATCTATTCTACTCAGGATCATGCCGCTGCTGCTATAGCCGCTGCCGGTGTCCCGGTTTATGCCTGGAAGGGTATGACCGAAGAGGAATTTGACTGGTGTATTGAGCAAACCTTGTTTTTTGGGGAGGAGCGTACTCCTTTGAATATGATCCTTGATGATGGTGGTGACCTTACCAATATGGTGCTGGATCGCTATCCTGAACTGGCGGAAGGTGTTAAAGGCCTTTCGGAAGAAACTACCACCGGTGTGCACAGGCTGTACGAACGTATGAAGAAGGGAACTCTTCCCATGCCGGCTATCAACGTGAATGATTCTGTTACCAAATCCAAGTTTGATAATAAATACGGTTGTCGCGAATCTGCAGTGGACGCTATCCGCAGGGCTACGGACGTAATGATGGCCGGTAAAGTGGCTGTTGTAGCCGGTTACGGTGATGTGGGTAAAGGTACGGCTGCTTCACTGCGTGGAGCCGGTTCCCGGGTTATTGTTACCGAGATAGATCCGATCTGTGCTTTGCAGGCCGCCATGGATGGCTATGAAGTGAAGCGTATGGACAATGCCATTCCTGAGGCGGACATCATTGTTACCGCCACCGGTAATAAGGATATTATCCGTGGTTCACACTTCGAGAATATGAAGGATAAGGCCATTGTGTGTAATATTGGCCACTTTGATAACGAGATTGACGTTGCCTGGCTTAAGAAAAATCATGGGAATACCCATGTGGAGATCAAACCACAGGTGGACAAGTATACGGTGAATGGCCGCGATGTGATTCTTCTGGCACAAGGGCGTCTGGTGAACCTGGGTTGTGCTACCGGTCACCCCAGTTTCGTAATGTCTAACTCTTTTACCAATCAAACGCTGGCCCAGATTGAGCTGTGGGTTAGAGGAGATCAGTATGAAAACCAGGTTTATACTCTTCCCAAACACCTGGATGAGAAAGTGGCAGAACTGCACTTGGCTAAGATCGGGGTGGAACTTGAGAGACTGACCCCTGAACAAGCCGAATATATTGGTGTTGAACAGGAAGGTCCTTTTAAACCAGAATATTATCGGTATTAATTTGTTCTTTTTTAAGATTGTAAAACCGCCTCTTTTTGAGGCGGTTTTTGTTTAAATAAGCCTCAAAAAATTATAAATATATAACAGTCTGTTATCGTAATAATTCTGAAATATGGATTCAGATAATTACTTTCGACCGGTTAATCCCGAAGAAATGACTGCATTTGACAAGGTGTTTGAACTCATCGCTGAACACACCACCGATATGGTGTGCATTCACGATTCTGAGAATACGATACGCTTTGCCACTCCTTCCAGTAAGGCTATATTGGGATATAAGCCGGATGAGATCATCGGGAAAAAACTTACCGATTTCCTCTCGGCAGATTTTATCAATGAAATGGACTTCAGCACGCTGAAACGTTTTTTTGATCACCCTGAAGCACGTATACGTTACCAGGTAGAACATGGCGAAGGCCGCCTTCGCTGGCTGGAAACCACTTTTACCTACTTCGGTCGCGATCCCCAAAAGGATTACACACTTTTAACGAGCACACGTGACATCACTGAGAGTGTACATCTCACCGATGATCTTATGGAAGCTTTGTCCAAGGAGCAGGAGATATCACGTTTTAAATCCAATTTATATTCAGTGGCGAGCCATGAGTTTAAAACTCCGCTGGCGGTGATCCAGGCCAATATAGAGATACTGCGCATAAAACGTAGCGAAAAAGTACTCGAAAATGCTATTGGATCCATAGAAGAAGAAGTGGATCGGTTGAATAATATGATCGCGGATATGCTGGAGCTCAAAAAGCTCACTACTGGTCAAACCTCTTTCCGCCCAGAGTTAATAGATATTACCGAACTTATAGAGGAGGTAGTGGATCAGAACATTCGCAAGGCGTACCCGGAAGCCAGGATAAGTTTTACCCACAAAGGCAATCCGCAAAAGATAAAGGCAGATTATACACTACTTCGTTTTGTAATAGGAAACCTGGTAGGAAATGCATGTAAGTTTTCGGATAAAAAAGGAAAAGTGGATATTAGTGTTGAATTTGGCCAGGATAAGGTAGATATTATTGTAAAGGATTACGGTATTGGAATACCCGAGGAAGAGCAGTCATCTATATTCCGGTCTTTTTATCGTGCCAAGAATGTGGGCAATGTGCAGGGTACCGGAGTGGGACTGGCCATTGTTAAGGAATTTGTAGATTTACATACAGGAAAGGTAGGATTAATCAGTAATCCCGGCAAGGGGAGTACCTTTACCGTTAGCCTTCCGAAATAACCAAGCTATAAGTCATGAAAAAGAAACTACTGATTGTTGAAGACAACGAGAAGTTGCTTGCCACTATGGTAACGCTTCTCGAGGATCATTTTGAAATAGTCACGGCCACCAATGGCCGTGATGGAATTGACCGGGCCAAACTGGATGTCCCTGACATTATTATCAGTGATATTATGATGCCGGAAGCCTCCGGCTATGAGTTGGTAGATGAACTCAAACAGAATAAGAGCACCCGCCATATTCCTATCATATTGCTTACCGCGCTGGGAGAAGATGAACGCAAAATAGAAGGCTTCAACTTTGGGGCAGATGATTACATCGTTAAACCTTTTAAGTTTGACATACTTCTTTCCCGTATAAACAACCTTTTGCACTCCCGGGAGGTGCTTCGCAACGTTTACGATAAGTCTGCACCCATACACCACGAGTTTGGAGTAAAGGATCCGCTCTTGTCCCACATGGAAGCACTCCTGGTAAATCATTTTAAGTTCCGTAACTTTTCCATTCCTGAAATTGCGGAGATGATGAATATGACACCTTCCAAACTGGAGCGCGAGATCAAAAGGCTGACCGGTATGACCCCGATTAAATACCTGAACGATTTCAGGCTTACCAAAGCTAAACACATGCTGGAAAAAGGAGACAAATCCATCTTCGAAGTCTCCTATGCTTTGGGGTTCAAGAGCATGAGTTATTTCGGTAAGGCCTACAAAGAAAAGTATGGTATTGCTCCTTCTAAAACCGCTGAAATATAAGCTATGCCTTTAGGTCTGATGATTGTTGATAATGACCACGTTAACAGCTTTGTGCTGAAGAACATCATTCTGCGCAATTATTCAGAAGCTGAGGTGAAGTTGTTCCCGGATGGTGAGGATGCGTTGAAGCACCTTGATGAACTTGATAAAAAGGGTCAGAGTTTTCCGGATGTAATTTTACTGGATATCTACATGCCTCTTTTGGATGGATTTGAGTTCCTGGATCGATATGTGGAGCATTTCAGTCATAAGAACTCTCTCATCTTTGCCATGAGCAGCTCACTGAATAAGGAAGATCAGCAAAGGGCCAATAATTATGATGTGGTAAAAGGATTTATTACCAAGCCGCTCATTTACAATAATATTCAATTTATTATTGAAACGTACCTGAAGGATACTTAAATGGAAAGGTTCAGGAAGGAACCGATCAGTATAAACCAGAATGTCAGGTAAATCAGTAGTTCTCCGAAGGCTTTAAATGTTTTCAGCATGTCAAGTGTTATTTGGATATGCTAAAAACAACTGTCCTTCCCGGATTATGTTCGTTGGAAGATAATGAGCCGGGGCTGCTAAACGGTAAAATTCAAGAAGCTACCAGCCAGTATCAGGCATAGAAGAAGATACAGCATTATCTCTCCGATCATTCTCAATCTTCTCATTCTTAGTAATTAGGGTTCGTATGAGTATTAACGAGGAAAGTTGCTTTTTAGTTGGGTAAGGAGTTTTGAAGTTTGATGCTATAGATTATAGGCAAAGGAATTTTGGCAGTTCTCAAAAAGCGCTTATATTTGCCGTCCCAATAACGCGGGGTGGAGCAGTTGGTAGCTCGTTGGGCTCATAACCCAAAGGTCGTCAGTTCGAGTCTGGCCCCCGCTACAATAGATTAAAAGCCGCACAGTGTGCGGCTTTTTCTATTTTTGCACCTTCAGCCGGCACAAAAATGGTACAATAACAAGTTATGGCGCACAGATCTGGTTTTGTCAATATCATCGGTAATCCCAACGTAGGGAAATCCACTTTAATGAATGCTCTCCTGGGAGAGAGTTTATCTATAGCTACACCTAAGGCACAAACTACCCGCCACCGTATTTTGGGTATCCTCAACGAGGAAGATTACCAGATCATATTTTCGGATACCCCGGGAGTGATACAGCCCGCCTATGCCCTGCAGGAAAGCATGATGGATTTTGTGCAGACTATTTTTGAAGATGCGGATGTTTTCCTCTATATGACTGAGCCGGGTGAGAAGGCGCTAAAGGATGAAAAGCTCTTTGAGCGGCTGAAAGAGGTGCAACAACCTTTATTGGTGCTTATAAATAAAATAGACCTTATCCAGCAGGATCAGTTACCGGAACTTTTGGATTATTGGAAACAGCAGTTCCCCAATGCGGAGGTTTACCCGGTGGCGGCTCTTCATAAATTCAACGTTGACGAGCTTAAACAGCGCCTTATCGAGCTCTTGCCGGAATCGCCCCCTTATTTTGATAAGGAGTCATTAAGTGATCGCAATGAACGCTTTTTCACTTCAGAGATGATTCGTGAGCAGATCCTGCTCAATTATAAGAAAGAGATCCCTTATTCCGTAGAGGTGGAAGTGGAAGAGTTCAAGGAAGCGGATGATATTATTCACATCCGCTCTGTAATATACGTGGAGCGTGAGACCCAGAAGGGAATCATTATCGGTCACCAGGGTAAAATGATCAAGAAGACCGGAACGGACGCCCGAAAGCGTATGGAGGCTTTTTTCAAGAAAAAGGTTTTCCTGGATCTTCACGTAAAGGTCCGGAAGAACTGGCGCCAGGATGAAAATCAGCTGAAACGCTTCGGGTACCGTAATTAATCACAGTTGCAGCCGTAGGTGCTTTCTACCTTCAGGTCAGGACGGGCTATTTCCAGCCATTCCAGCTCCTTGCTTTTAAGGTATGTAGCGCGAACATCCAGGAGTTTAAGGGAGTTGAGCTTGATAATATCAGGATGAATAGTTTTGAGGTCACTGTCCCAAAGGTCAAGGGTTTCAAGCTTTTTGAATTGAACAATGTAACCAGGTATCTCTTCTACCGGGTTGCGCGCCATCTTCAGTTCAGTAAGGTTAGGTAAACGGCTCAGTATTTCCGGCAGGTGTGTGAATTTATTACGGCTAAGGTCTATTTTTTTCAGCCTGGGAAGGTTTAAGATTAACATCGGCAGGCTATCAATCTTGTTTTTACTCAGGTCCAGGGTTTCCAGGTTCCGGAACAGAACAATTTCAGCCGGGAACTCCTTCAGTCGCTCGTGGTGCAGGTCCAGGTGAATAACCTTATGCGGTTCCTTTAGAGCTTCTGCAAGATTATCGTACTCTTGCGCGTAAAGCGCTACGGGAAGAAGAAAACTAAGTAAGCTCCAGTATCTTGCGTGCATCCTCAGCGTCTTTAGCCAACTGTTGCCGGAGTTCATCCGGACCGGCAAATTTAACTTCACCTCTCAGGCGGTCTTTAAAACGAACGGAGATCTGTTCTCCGTATATATTCTGATCAAAATCAAAGAGGTGTACCTCTATCGTTTTGAACTTACCACCAAAGGTGGGGCGTATGCCGATATTGCACATGCCGAGATAGAGATCTTCAGGGTGCGAGGGGAAAATTACTTCCACCGCATATACTCCGTCTCCGGGTATCAGTTTATAGGTTTCCTCCACCAGTATATTGGCCGTTGGAAAGCCCATTTTGGAGCCCAGCTTTTCTCCTTCAGAAACCCGTCCGGTAAGCGGGAAGCTGTATCCAAGGTATTCATTGGCGGTTATAAGGTCTCCTTCGGAGAGCGCCTTGCGGATCTTGGTGCTGCTGATGGTTACATCCTCCAGGTCCTGGGGCGGGATTTCCTCTACGTCAAAACCGTATACCGGGCCGAACTCTTTTAAATGCTCAAAACTGCCTTCACGATTACGTCCAAAGTGGTGATCGTAACCAATGACCAGTTTTTTGGCGCCTATGGTATTGACCAGGATGTTGCGCACAAAGTCCAGGGAGGTGGTGAGGCTGAACTCCTGGGTGAAAGGGTGTATAATGAGGTGGTCCAGGCCTGTTTTTTTAAGGAGGTCGATCTTTTCCGATTGGGAGTTGATCAGCTTTAGCTCCATGTCCGGTTGGAGTACCATACGCGGATGGGGAAAAAAGGTGAGTAATACAGATTCGCCCTTAAAATTTCGGGCTACAGAATTAAGGCGGTCCAGTATTTTACGATGACCCAGGTGAACTCCATCAAAAGTTCCCGTAGTTACCACGGCAGCAGGTCGTTTGGAGAAATCGTCCAGCGAATAATAAACCTTCAAGGAAATGAAGTTTTAAAAAATTAAAAATCAATAGGATACGAAAGTAAAGCTTCTGTTGAAAGAATGTTCAAAATTAGAAAAAATAAAATGCCGGGGTGGGCTGTTCGCTTTTAATAAAAACAACTATTTTTGCACCCGAATTTGAAAAACAGCCTTCTGTTAACATTAAATAGATTAGTATGTCTCAAGTAGTTGGTAAAATTTCTCAGGTTATCGGACCTGTAGTGGATGTTTACTTTGATACCACAAACAACACTCTGCCTAAAATTTACGATTCACTGGAAGTGACCCGTCCTGACGGCACCGTTGTGGTATTGGAAACTCAACAGCACATAGGTGAAGATACCGTTCGTACTGTAGCGATGGATTCTACCGATGGTCTGAGTCGTGGCCAGCAGGTAACTGCTACCGGCAGCCCAATCAAGATGCCGGTGGGGGAAGTGATCAAAGGACGTCTGTTTAATGTGGTTGGCGAGGCTATTGACGGCATCAACAAGGTTGACAACTCTAATGGTATGCCTATCCACCGTGAAGCTCCTAAATTTGAAGATCTTTCCACTTCAACCGAAGTGCTGTTTACCGGTATTAAGGTTATCGACCTTATCGAACCTTACGCAAAAGGTGGTAAGATCGGTCTGTTTGGTGGCGCTGGTGTAGGTAAAACCGTATTGATCCAGGAGCTTATCAACAACATCGCCAAAGGCCACGGAGGTCTTTCTGTATTTGCCGGTGTTGGCGAACGTACCCGTGAAGGAAATGACCTTCTTCGTGAGATGATTGAAGCAGGCATTATAAAATATGGTGAAGAGTTTCTTCACTCCATGGAAGAAGGCGGATGGGATCTTTCCAAGGTAAACCTTGAAGAGATGAAAGAATCCAAAGCTTCCTTCGTTTTCGGTCAGATGAACGAACCTCCCGGTGCCCGTGCCCGTGTTGCTCTTTCCGGTTTGACACTGGCTGAGTACTACCGTGACGGTGAAGGAGAAAGTGGAGGTGCCGGTAAGGATATCCTTTTCTTTATTGATAACATTTTCCGCTTTACGCAGGCCGGTTCTGAGGTATCCGCACTTCTGGGACGTATGCCTTCTGCGGTGGGTTACCAACCTACACTGGCTACCGAGATGGGTGCCATGCAGGAGCGTATTACTTCTACCCGCAGCGGTTCTATTACATCTGTACAGGCCGTATATGTGCCTGCGGATGACTTGACTGACCCTGCACCGGCAACAACCTTTGCTCACCTGGATGCTACTACCGTATTGAGCCGTAAGATCTCCGAGTTGGGTATTTACCCTGCTGTGGATCCACTGGATTCTACTTCACGAATCCTTTCTCCTGAAATAGTGGGTGATGAGCACTACAGTTGTGCCCAGCGTGTGAAGGAGATTCTTCAGCGTTATAAAGAACTGCAGGATATTATCGCGATCCTGGGGATGGATGAACTTTCAGAAGATGATAAGCTGGTGGTACACCGTGCTCGTAGGGTACAGCGTTTCCTTTCTCAGCCTTTCCATGTGGCTGAACAGTTTACCGGTATTCCTGGGGTACTGGTGGATATCCAGGATACCATCAAGGCATTTAACATGATCATGGATGGTGAAATGGATAAGTATCCTGAAGCGGCCTTTAACCTTAAAGGAGGCATTGAGGATGTGATTGAAGCCGGTGATAAAATGCTGGCGGAAGCCGAAGCTTAATAGTTTGACAGTTTAATCTTCAGGTAAGGAGCTGTTTCTAAACCCTGAACTTTGAACCTTAAACGTTAAAACTACAGTATGCAATTAGAAATTATAACACCCGAAACGGTGATCTTCAATGGTACTGCTGATGCTGTTCAACTGCCCGGAAAAGAGGGTCTGTTCCAAGTATTGGATAACCATGCACCCTTGATTAGTACACTAAAGGAAGGTGTAGTTAAGATAGATCTGCCGGACTCCTACAAGAAGTTCAATGAACTGAGCGGTCATATTGAACCCGATAAGAGTAATGATCGCGTACTTCGCCTGGCTATTAAAGGAGGCGTGGTTGAGGTTCAAAAGAATAAAGTGATCGTATTGGCTGAATAAATCCAGCGGTACACACAACCCTAATAAAAAAGCCCCCGAATCCCGGGGGCTTTTTTATGCCGTGGCCGTGAGCATTTCTTTGAGCGGGACGCTGAGTTTATCGAGTACCCTGTCCAATTCCTCCAGAGATTCAGGGTCTATGATTTGCGTATCAATAACCATTTCTCTTTCCGGGGTTTTAAGGGTATAATCCCTGGCAAATTTTTTTACCGAAGTTATCTCTGACAAGTTTAGCCTGCGAGGTAAGAGCGAGTTCTTTTGGATAAAACCATCCTTAATAGTAAGGTACTGGTGGCTGTTCTCGTAAAAGAATGATATTAAGAAGGCCAGGCCTGATCCTAATAATATGCTACTGATTATATCTACTCCAATATCTTCTGCCCAAATAAATCTGCTGCCAATAGTAATACAAACTGCTGAAATAAACATCCAGGTACCGGAGTGCTTATTCCACTGCAATCGGGTTTTTGAATAACGGATCTTCATTTTAATAGGTTAATTATAAACGTAAACTACTCCGTCCCGGTAGTCCGTGCGATACTGGATGAGGCTTTCCGTAGCTCCGTCAGAAGGAGAGCCGTCAAAAAGCACATATTTTTCGTTATGGCATTTGCATTGCGCATATACGTTGTTGTCCATAATTACCAGTTGGCTGCAGTCCTCACTATAATGTACCGGGCAGGCACGGTCAAAAGCAGCAAAATCGTCCTGGGTATTGTTTATGAAACGTCTTACTATAATAATGCCCTTATACCCTCCTTCGTGATAAACCCAGCCTCCAGGCACGCTAAGGTCATAGTTGCTAGGGTTATTCAGATATACATACTGCTCTACCTGAACGTTGGGAAAGTTTCTTGTTCTACTTTTTTTACATCCCTGTGCAACCATCGCTGAAAGCAGAGTCAATAAGAGTACAAATCGCATAGAAATATTTTGAATTGTAAAGATAGTATTAACTGAATTTGGTTGCTGATTCGTATCCGAAGCTACGAGGTTTTCCAAATCTTAAAGAAATGTTAAGATGAACCACTTCATTTTCAAGTTTTTATTTACATACCCTTTCATTTACTGCGATTTACACATTGTTGAGAAGGATTTATTTATGTTATATTTACGCCCTTTTAAAAATAACCGAGGGTTTTTAAACCTAAATAGTGATATATGGGAAAGAAGCTACTAGCGCTATTATTGACAATCGCGTCATTCTATTCTTTTGCGCAGACCAGGCCAGGTTCTTTGAGGGGAACTGTAACAGATGCCAAAACCGGTGAAACCTTACCATCCGTTAACGTTGTGGTTAAAGACGATGCTGGTTCTATTGTTGCCGGAACATCTACAGATTTTGATGGTAAATACAACATCAACCCGCTTGCACCAGGTGAATACAATGTAGAGGTAAGTTTTCTGGGTTATACTAAGATAACTCTTTCCGATATTATCATTTCGCCCAACGCGCCTACTCTGCAGGATTTTAAAATGAGAGAGGCTACCTCTGAACTGGATGAAGTGGTTATTACCTATGAAGCTCCGTTGATCGATAAGACCAAATCCAGTAAAGTAACTACCGCTGAAGATATTCAGAATATGGCGGTACGGGATATTACCTCAGTAGCTGCCCAGGCTGCGGGTGTAACTCAAAATGCAGATGGAAGTACCAACATACGTGGTGCACGGGATGAAGGTACCGTATACTTTATTGATGGTGTAAAAGTTAGAGGAAGTACCAATATTCCCCAGGCCGCTATCCAGCAGACGGAAGTTATCACCGGGGGTCTTCCTGCCCAGTATGGTGATGCCGTTGGTGGTGTGATCAGTACTACTACACGTGGCCCCAGCGGTCAGTACTTTGGTAATGTGGAATTACTGAGTTCTTCACCCTTTGAAGCTTTATCTACCGATTTCTTTGGTGACTATGATTATAACCTGGCCGCTTTTACCATGGGAGGTCCTATATATAAGAACAAGCAGGACCAACCTATTATAGGTTTCCTGTTTTCGAGTGAATTTGAGTATCAAAAGGAAAACTCTCCTTCAGCGGTACCTTATGTAGCGGTAAACGATGATGTGTTGCTTGATATTGAAACTAATCCACTGTTGTTAGACCCTTCCGGTAACAGTGTACAGTATAAAGTGGAATATGTAAATGAGGACCAGCTTTCTGATGTTCAGTTCAGGCCTAATAGCTACAGCAATGAGATCAGGCTGAACGGAAACATTCAGATAAAAACCAGCAAAAGCACGAACCTTACTTTAGGAGGTCGCTGGACCTACAGTAATGATAAGCGTGATAACTACCTGCAACATATCTTTAACTATAAGAATAACCTCAGACAAATTGATTCAGATTGGAGTAGTTATGTGCGCTTCCAGCAGCAATTCGGTTCTGCAGCTGATAACGAAAGCCTGATTAAGAACGCTTTTTACAACATCCAGTTGGATTATACCCGTACCAATACCCGCATCTTTGATGAGCGCTATGAGGAAGACTTTTTCCGCTACGGGCACATCGGTAAATTTGATGTTATTGAAAGACCCTTCTATGTATATAATGTAGAGGATACTGCTAACGGTGTAATTGAAGGCTGGACTTACGTTGGAGATAATCCTGTACGAGTTGACTTTGAACAAGGTGAGAATAACCGTATTACCGGAAATTATACTTCCAACTATTTTGACCTGGCTGCTGATAACCCCGGTCTTTCTACTCAAACCATCGCTGCTATCCAGGGTGCCGGGGTGCCTATCAACGGTACGGATCCACGTGCATCCTATGGCTTGTGGGGTAGTCCGGGCGCTATCCATTCTTTCAATGCGATAAACGTTAGATCAGCCAATTATTATAAGCAACGCAACAGCCAGTTCAGGGTTACGGCTTCTACTAACTTTGATATTAAGGATCACTCCCTCATCGTAGGTTTTGAATATGAGCAAAGGAGTGACCGCGCTTACGCTCTTGATGCTGCCGGTCTTTGGCAGAGAATGAACCTCCTGCAGAATGACGGAATCCAGGAACTGGATCTGGATAACCCTATTTTGGTTACTGAGGATGGTGTGTATCAGGATACCGTTAATTACAATCGCCTTTATAATGCTACCGCTCAAAGCATGTTTGACCGTAACGTAAGAAAGGCATTGAATATGGCTATTGACAGCCGTGAGAAGATCAATATCCACGAGTTGGACCCTTCTCTCTTTTCTCTTGACTTTTTCTCTCCTGATGAGTTGATCAACCCTAACGGTGTTAATTTCATAGGATATTATGGTTATGACTACACCGGTAATGTCCTGGATCGTCAGCCAACAATTACTGATTTCTTCCAGGAAACCGAGGTTATAGATAATGATACTATTTTCACTCGTCCTGTTGGGGCATTCCAACCTATATATATAGCTGGTTACATTCAGGATCAGTTCACATTCAACGATCTTACCTTTAACGTAGGTGTTCGTGTGGACCGCTTTGACCTGAACCAGCAGGTGTTGAAAGACCCCTATGTATTATATCCGGTTTATACCGTAAAAGACTTACCTAATACTGATCTTCGTGAAGAAGGTATCCCAGCATCTGTAGGTGGCGACTATGTAGTATACGTAAGCAGCTTTGACTACGGTACAGCAGGTATTGTAGGTTACCGTGATCCATCCAATAATCAATGGTATGATCAGAACGGGGATCCTTTGAGTAATCCTCAAAGCCTTGCCTCTGCAGCGGCAGGTAGTATCAAGCCTTTCCTGGTAACCCCTCCGATTCAATCTGAAGACGATGAGGGATTATCAGCTCAGACTCCTACCAGTGCTTCATTTAAGGATTATGATCCTCAAACCGTTGTGATGCCCCGTATTGCGTTCAACTTCCCGATTACGGATGAGGCCCTGTTCATTGCTCACTATGATGTGCTTGCCCAGAGGCCTACCACTGGTTTGAGCCGACTGGATCCATTCCAGTACCTTGACCTCTCCAACAAAAGAGCGAGTGGTATCCTGAACAACCCAGACCTGCGCCCTCAGAAAACTACGGAATACGAACTTGGCTTTAAACAGACTCTTACAGATAGAAGTGCACTTAAGATTTCTGCCTTCTACCGTGAATTGAGAGACCTTATCCAAACGGTTGCCTTCACTCAGGCGTATCCTATTACTTATGTAGCTTACGGTAACCTTGATTTTGGTACAGTTAAAGGTTTCTCATTGGAGTACGAGTTACGTAGAACCAATAATATTAAGCTGGATGCCAACTATACCCTGCAGTTTGCGGATGGTACCGGATCAAGCGCCAACTCAGGTGCTAACCTGGCCAACTCCGGGCAACCCAACCTCAGGTACATCCTTCCTCTTACATTTGACAACCGTCACCAAATTCTGGTTAGGTTTGATTACCGTTATGGTTCCGGAGCTAACTACAATGGTCCGGTATGGGGTAATTCCAGGGTTTTTGAAAATGCTGGTATCAACATTACTATGAATGCCCTTTCAGGACAGCCATATACCAGGCGTGATGATCCATATCCGGTTACCCTTAATAACCCTTCTTCTATATCTCAGGTTGAAGGCCAGATTAACGGTGCCCGTTTGCCTTGGTCAACTACTTTTGACGCCCGTATCAATAAGGTATTCAGGGTTTCCAAAGAAAAACGTAATCAAACCCTGGAGGTTTATGTGCAAATACTTAACCTCTTCAACACACAAAACGTAGTTAGGGTATATCCTTATACAGGTAGCCCTGATGATGATGGTTACCTGGCTTCCTCTTCTGCTCAGAGTCAGATTGCTCAGCAAACCAATGCTCGTGCATTTGTTGACCAGTATAACAGGAGGGTAGCTAACCGAAGCAATTATTCATTGCCTCGTAGGGTGCGCCTGGGAATCTCGTATAACTTTTAAGAAAACGCAGTTAAGATATAATTGGACTTATGAAGGTAAAGAATTTAATACTCGCATTTTTAATGGTTTGCGGTGTTTTGAGTCTTTCAGCTCGTGAATACCCACCCAAAAACAGTAATAATCAGAAAAAGGCTGCCATGAAGGCACTGGCTGAAGATTGCCAGGCTTCCATCTCTGATCAGGATCTTAGTATCAATAACGTTCGTGCAAGGATCCTGGGTAGTGGTGATATGTGGTGGGATCTTGATAACGCCCGCTATGAAGTGCCCAAGGGTAGTGGTAAACATTCCATGTTTGCCGGTTCACTTTGGCTAGGTGGTTTAGATCAGGCAGGTCAGCTCAAACTGGCGGCCATGACCTATCGTACCCGGGGTGTGGATTTTTGGCCCGGCCCCCTGGACGACCAGGCGTCTATTGATGCATCTACCTGTCGCGACTATGATCGTCACTGGCTTATTTATAAGGACCAAGTGGATATACACAGGCAATGGCTGGAGTGTAAAACTAACCCCGATTGTGATGCGGGTGACCGCTTCCCCGGCTATGAAGGTAACGTTCCCCTGGTTATCCGCGATTGGCCAGGAAACGGTCCTGAGGGCAATAAACTGGCACCTTTCTTTGAAGTGGATTCAAGCGGTACTCCCGGTGCCTATGAGTGGCAGTATGACTACCCCGGATATTACTTTGGAACAGAAACCCCCGAATGCCAGTCTAAGGAAACAGACCTTCTGTATGGAGATGAAACTATTTGGTGGGTATATAATGATAAAGGTAATAAGCATACTGAGACCCAGGCTGGAGCACTAGGTTTTGAAATCCGTGCCCAGGCATTTGCCTTTGCCTCCAATGACGAGATCAACAACATGACCTTTAATAACTACCGGATTATCAATAAGTCTACCTTTAAGCTGGACTCTACCTACTTCGGTACTTGGTTTGACCCGGATCTGGGTAATTCGGATGATGACATTATAGGTTGTGATATTGCTCGCGGATTAGGATATTGTTATAACGCAAAATCCAATGACTCTGGTCCACGTGGTTACGGCCTAAACCCGCCTGCCGTAGGTTTTGACTTTTTCCAAGGACCTTTTGCAGACTATAACGATGGGATAGACAATGATCGTGACGGCTGCGTGGATGGAGTGAAACGTGGAGACAGCTGTGTGGCCGAGAACCCAAACCTGGGCATCAATGAACGTATTATCATGTCCGGTTTCATGTATTATAACCGTACCGGTAGTGGTGGTGTGGCCAATACCTCTGACCCTACTGTGGCAGCAGAATTTTACAACTACCTAAGGGTAACCTGGAAAAACGGTAACAACCTGGTGATCGAATCTCCTTCAGGTAAGGGTATCACCACCAATGGTGACGGTTATACTGCTGATGGTTCAGGTGATAAAACCTTTTTTGCCTATCCAGGTCTTTCATACGATACTACCGGTGCTTACGAACCTTCACAACCAATTGCCAATGGTGGTTGGTGGGAATCTCCGGATAACGATGCTGATAAGCGTGGTCTGCACTCTGCAGGTCCGTTCAGTCTGGCTCCGGGAGCACTTAACTTCATTACTACCGGGGTAGTTTGGGCACGTAACTTTAACAGTTCTGATCTCTTTGCGTCTGTAAATGATGTGATACTTGCTGATGATAAAGCCCAGCAATTATTTGACAACTGTTTTGAAATATTGGAAGGCCCTACTACTGGTTCTCCGGTAGAGATTGAGATTGTTGAGCTGGATCGTGAACTGATCTTCAAGATCAAAAATGCTTTTAACCCGGCTACTATTGGTTATGATCAGATAGACCCAAGGATCGCGGTACCTAAGGACAGCGCTGGTAATGACCTCTGGAATGCAGCTCAGGTTGATAGCGCTACAAAGGCTGGTTATTTCAGCTATCGTTTCGAAGGATTCCAGATATTCCAAGTAAACGGTCCTGATATTGCGCTCGATGAGATATACAATACTCAGCAATCCCGTTTGGTTGCTCAGTCTGACCTTAAAAATGATGTGGGTCAATTAGTGAATTTCGTATTGGATCAGGACCTGGAAAACGGTGCTTTGGTGCCTCAGGATATGACCGTGGAAGCGAACAACAACGGTATTGAATTAACCTATCGCTTTACGGAGGATGCATTTGCACAAGGTGACCGCAGGTTGGTAAACCATAAAGAGTACTATTACTATGTGATCGCTTATGCGCAGAATCAGTTTGTGGAGGCCGATCCACGTAACCTTTCTGCTCCTTCCCAGAAGGAACCCTTCCTGGCTGGTAGAAAGGTGGGTAACGGCCAAAAACCTTATCTGGCTATTCCAAGTAAGATCCAATCCAGGAATGGAGGAACCACACTGAATTCGGCTTATGGTGACGAGGTAGGTATCACCAGACTGGATGGTGCCGGTAATAGTGGTAATTTCCTCAGGATAGCGGAAGAATCGGAAGAGTCTATAGTCTTCAATAAAGTCAATAATGAGATCAAGTACCTTGTGGGATCTGGTCCTTTTGATGTGAAAGTAATAGACCCATACAATGTTAAAGGGGGAACGTACAAACTTACTTTTTCAGATGCTACGGCTAATGCAAACTGGACACTAACCAATGTTGCTGGGGACGAGGTTTATGCCGAATCAGAGTATGATATATCCTTTCTCGGTGAGCAAATAATTGATGAATTAGGTATCTCACTTACGTTTACGAACCAGCCCAGACCGGGTAGTGGTGATCCTGACGGAACCTTTAATAACGGTGTAATAGGAGGAGAAATAGTGTTTGATAATCCTGGTGAGCCTTGGCTTACTGGTGTTGAGGATGATGATTCTGAAACTCCAAAGAACTGGATTTTAGCAGGCACACAAGGTTTCAGTGCCTCATCAAGGTCTCCTTATGATGATTATAAGTTCCCTAACACCAATCCTACCCGTAGTGATCCACAGGGAGCGTTTGAAACATTCCTGAATGGAACCTGGGCACCGGCAGCTTATGCCAGTAGTGAGGCTTATAACCCTAATAACCCTAACTCCGGGCGTCCTTTGAGAACCGGTAACTTCGGAAATATGTACCCCGTTTCTGATATCGGTAACGTGGATATCGTTATTACCCGTGATCAGAGTAAATGGACCCGTTGCCCGGTGATTGAATTGGGTGTGGTAGCGGAAAGTAATGATGGCGGTAAAGCTAACTTTACACTGCGCTCCGGAACTACTATGGATAAAGATGGGAATGGAGGATTAGTACCCAATCCAAATAACCCGGAAGCGGCAACCGGTTGGAGCTATTTCCCAGGTTATGCCATCAACGTAGAGACCGGCCGTAGGCTGTGTATGGCGTTCGGTGAGTCTTCATGGTTAAAGAGTGAAAACGGTGGAGATATGATCTGGAACCCTTCTCCCAACGAGCAGAGACTATTGAATGGTTGGGCTCTGGGCGGTATGCACGCAGTATATGTTTTTGCGGATTCTATTCAATTAAGGTCTACAGATCCGGCAATAGATATGACGTATAAGAACGACAGTATATCTGCCTTCCCACTACTGGAGGATCTGAACCAGATGGATCAGGGTAAGGTACGTAATCAGCAAACTGTATTCGGTAGCATGTACTGGATTGGCTTACCAATGGTTTCCAGCCCAGAGTATGTGTTTGAGTCCTATAGTGATATACCAACGGATGCAAAAGTTTCCTTGAGAATGGGTAAGCCTTACCAAAAAACCGGGTTCAACGAAGAGGTGGAGATAGATCGTCCTAATAATGGTATTCCTCAGTATCTTTTTTCTACCGATGGATATATTCCTGAAACGGGTGTAATGGAAGTAGCCAATAAGGCGCTTGATCTGATCAAAGTGGTACCAAACCCTTATAACGGGTCTTCACAATATGAAGATAGTCAGTTGGATAATATCGTTAAGATTACCAATCTTCCTGGAAATTGTAAGATCAGTATTTTCATGACTAACGGTACTTTGATAAGGACTATTAATAAAGCCAATGACCTGACTTACGTGGAGTGGGATCTGAAGAATGATTTCAATGTACCCATTGCCAGTGGTATATATCTCATTCACGTGGATGCCGGGCCAGTTGGAGAAAAAGTGATTAAGTGGATGGGTACCATGAGGCCGGTTGACTTAAATGCATTCTAAAAAATCTAAGATTTGAAGATGAAAAAATCCGCTAGAAGAGCACTCGTTTTATCGGCTGCATTATTAGTAGCAGGCCAAATACAAGCTGGTAACCCCCAGCGTTCAGGATCAGCAGGAGCTTCTGAGTTATTGATCAATCCCTGGGCCCGTAATACGGGATGGGGTGGCGTTAATATAGCCGGAGTAGAAGGTGTGGAAGCCAGTTTTCTGAACATTGCCGGTACAGCGCAAACCAAGCGAACCGATGTTGCATTTACCAGTACACAATGGCTGGTAGGCGGTGGTATTAATATCAGCGCAGCAGGCTTTAATCAGAAAGTTGGCTCCAATGGAGTACTCGGTGCCAGTTTTGTAGGACTTGATTATGGCGAATGGGAACGTACCACCGTTGATAACCCGGATGGTGGTATAGGTACCATTAACCCGAGTGCCGTGACTATAGGTATAAGCTATGCCCAAAAATTTACAGAAAGTATCTACGGAGGTGTGAACATTAAACTGTTCTCGCAGGCTTCAGATAACCTGAGTGTGAATGCGCTTTGCTTTGATGCCGGTGTTCAATATATCACTGGTAAGGATAAGCAACTGAAATTTGGTATTACCCTGAAGAATGTGGGACCTTCGGTTTCATACTCCGGAAATGGCAAAGGTGTAAACCTTACTGTGCCCCAGGGAGGTTATGTACAGGCGTATGATGAGCGTAGTGCTACCTTTGAATTACCTACTAACCTTAGCTTGGGTGGTAGCTATGATTTTATTTTTGATTCTCAGGTGCTCACCTTTGCGGCTGCCTTCCAATCCAATTCATTTGAAAAGGATCAGTATATAGTTGGTGCCCAGTATATGGTAAAGGAGATTGTGGGCGTTCGTGTGGGTTACACCATCCAGGACAACCGCGTATACGAGCAACGTACTTCAGTGTTTACCGGACTGAGTGCCGGAGCAACCCTGGCAGTGCCCCTTGGTGATAGCGGAACCAAGTTTGGTCTGGACTATTCATACCGGGCCACTAATCCTTTTAATGGGGTACACTCCATCGGAATACAATTTATGCTGTAAAGAATACAGTAGAACAGATTTTTTTATCTTTGCGCAATAGAAAAAGACCATTTTGTGGTCTTTTTCTGTTTTTTAATATATATCGTATGGCAAACATTAATTACTTCACCAAGGAGGGCTTGCAAAAGCTTAAGGACGAATTGGATCATATGAAAAGTGTGGAGCGTCCTGCCATTTCCCAACAAATTGCTGAGGCACGTGATAAGGGAGACCTTTCTGAAAATGCGGAATATGATGCCGCCAAAGAAGCTCAGGGTCTTCTCGAAATGAAGATCAGCAAATTGGAAGACACCCTGGCCAATGCACGTATCCTGGATAGTTCCAAAATGGATACCTCCAAGGTTATGGTGCTTTCTACCGTTACTATTAAGAATGTGGCCAATAAGGCCAAAATGAAGTATAAACTGGTTTCCGAATCAGAATCGGATATTAAGACCGGTAAGATCTCCGTGAACTCTCCCATTGGTAAGGGTCTTATGGGTAAAAAAGTTGGCGACCAGGTTGAAATACAGGTGCCGGCCGGCAAAATGACCTTTGAGATCGAGGAAATCGGTATGGATTAATCACCATGAGTAGTATTTTTTCCAAAATAGTAGACGGAGAAATTCCTAGTTATATAATAGCTGAGGATGAGCACTATTTTGCCTTTCTGGACATTAACCCCCTGCATGAAGGACATACCCTTGTTATTCCAAAGAAGGAGGTAGACTATATTTTTGACATCAGTACTGAGGAATATAAAGGACTCTGGGCCTTTGCGCAAAAGGTAGCTCATGCTATTGGCAAGGCTATTCCTTGTAAGAGGGTAGGTGTAGCGGTGCTGGGTCTGGAAGTACCCCATGCGCATATTCACCTGATCCCTATCAACCAGGTAAGTGATATTGATTTTAGCCGCCCTAAACTTAAATTCCCGGATGAGGAGTTTGCCCGTATTGCGGATAAGATTCGAAAAGAATTGTAACTCAACTCCCGGAGATCCTTCCGGGATTATTTTTTATAAACTGATCCCAACTCTTGCTTTTACCGGAACCTCCCAGGGGAGAACTCAACTGGTAATGGTGGCATAAGGCTACAGCCAGACCATCGGTGGCATCCATATAGCGATGCTCAATTTTAGTGTTAAGAATGCTTTCCAGCATACCGGCTACCTGCTCCTTGCTGGCACCTCCCTTGCCGGTTATGGATTGTTTGATCTTGCGAGGAGAGTATTCCTGTATGGGGATACCACGGTTTAACCCCGCTGCCATAATTACTCCCTGCGCCCGGCCCAGCTTTAACATACTCTGTACATTCTTCCCGAAGAAGGGGGCTTCTACCGCCATTTCATCCGGAAGGTATTGTTCTATCAAATTGCTTACTTTTTCAAAAATGGCTTTAAGCTTTACCGCATGATCCGGGATTTTATTGAGCATGATCACATCCAGCGTCAGGACTTCTACTTTTTTGCCTGATACCTTGATGATGCCATAACCCAGAATATTTGTGCCCGGATCAACTCCCAATATCACTTTCTCCTTTTCCATAACTGCACTAAAATAAAGGATTAATTTTGACCCCGCCTATGATAATATTTCTTCTGATAGTACTCATCCTAACGCTTGTGTATTCACTGCTTATTGGCTGGCTGTATACGGGGCTTGAGCAGGGTGAAAAACGCGGTTGTGATTTCCAGGCAGGCGTTTCTGTAGTGGTGCCATTCCGGAATGAGTTTGAGAACATTGGTGCGTTGATCCGGGCCATTGCTTCTCAGGAGTATCCCAGAGATCGTATAGAACTGATTTTGGTCGATGATCATTCGGATGATGGTGGTGGGTCTCTGGCTTCGAAGGTGCTGGAAGATTATCCGGATCTGTGCGTAAGCCTGGTCGGTATGGACCAAAAGAGCGGTAAAAAGAATGCTCTGTATACGGGTGTGAGCAGGGCTGGACATGATATTATATTACAAACGGATGCAGATTGTATACCGGGTCCATCGTGGGTACAACGTTCCGTTCAGCCTTTCGAAAATCAGGAAGTTGCGGCAGCGGCCGGAATAGTTCGCATGGCTGGCCATAGCGCCATACAAAAACTTTTTTCATTGGAATTCCTGTCTTTGCAAGCCAGCGGAGCGGCCCTGGTAAGCCGTGGGATACCGGTTATGGCTAACGGGGCTAACCTGGCTTATCGTAAAAAAGTGTGGCTGGATCATCACCCCGGGAATACTAATTGGGCTAGCGGTGACGATGTTTTCTTCATCCAGAAGCTGGCTTTGAAAGATAAGCATACGGTAACCTACAATGAGGACTCATGTGTGGATACACCGGCCCCTTTCAGTGGCAGAGAGTTCTTGAACCAAAGGGTACGCTGGGGAAGTAAAACCCCTGCTTATCCTATACGCTCGGCAAAATACATAGCTTACCTGGTGGCTGCTTTAAATACCTTGTTGGTAATGTGTTTCCTGGCCGGGCTTGTGCTTTCAGTGGAATACCTGGCCGTATTCGTAGCCCTGGTTGGGATAAAATCCCTGCCGGATTACCTGCTGGTGCAAAAATTCGCGCGGATCTCAGAACAACGTAAACTACTGAGGTTATTTAGTATAAGTGCTCTGTTATATCCTTTTTATATCGTGATCTCAGGAGTGATCATTCTTTTTGGGACCCGGCTTCAGAAGTGGAAGGGTCGTCCCCTTCGGATTTGATATTCAGCGATTTGAAATCGGCCCCGGAAGGGTTCTGGAATATCCGGAGGTCAAATTTACTGACCGAAGCCATCAGGTGATCAAAAATATCCGACTGTATATTCTCATAATTTACCCAGGCAATATCGTTGCTAAAGGCGTATATCTCCATAGGAAGGCCTTCCTCGGTGGGCTGTAATTGCCTAACCATGACGGTTTCCTTTTGGTCGATCTTGGGATGTTCTTCCAGATACCTGAGTGCATAGCGTCTGAAAACCCCAATATTAGTCATGTGACGGCCATTGATCAGCTCTGATTTGTCCACCTTGGCCTCGGAATTATATTGATCTATTTCGGACTGTCTTTGCTTCACGTAATCCTTTACCCGTTCATATTTCATGAAGCGGTCGCGCATCTCTTCAGATACAAACTGTATGGAGCTGATATCAATATTAATGGAACGTTTGATACGTCTTACGCCCATGGACTGCATTCCCCGCCAGTTTTTGAACGAATCGGCAATAAAGGAATAGGTGGGAACGGTGGTAATGGTTTTATCCCAGTTACGTACTTTCACCGAGGTAAGATTTATCTCGATCACATCTCCATCAGCACCATATTTATCCAGGCTCACCCAATCCCCCAGCCGCACCATATCGTTGGCTGCTATCTGTATGCTGGCCACCAGGCCCAGTATGGTGTCTCTGAAGATCAGCAGGATTACCGCAGTTGCTGCACCAAAGGCGGTTAAAATGGTCAACGGACTGCGACCAATGATCATGGAGATGATCAGTATGCCACCGATGATATAGGTGGTTAGAATAAATACCTGGATATAACTGCTGATAGGCTTCCCTTCAAACCGTTCAGTACGCAGGCCGATATATTCCAGTGAGCGTAAAAACCGGGCAATTACCATCAGGAAGATCACGATCATATAAATGCTTACCAGCTTTTGGAAAAGAGCCACTGGAATGGCAATGTCATCCAGCAACCACGGCAGGGAGTAATAAATGATGAGGGCTGGAACGAGATGGGCCAGGCCCGTAAATACTTTCTTTTCCAGGAAAATATCATCATACTCGCTCTTGGAGCGCTTGACGTAGGAACTTACAAAACCCAGTATGATCCTTCGGGTAATAAAGTCTGCAATAAAGCTGATGATGATCAATAGGAGCACGTCCAGCGCCAGGGTCATATAGGAAGCGGCCTGTTCGCTTACGCCCTGTTCCAGGAACCATTCTCTGGCCCAGTGTTCCAGGTTGAATTTTTTCATACGTTGGTTTGCCTTTCGTGCAAAAATAGAGGGTTTTTAAGAACTTATGGTTTGTAGCGAGCCCCACCTGAACTTAAGGCTGAAGCCCCGAAATAACCAAAACCATATTCTTCCGGGTTTGAAACATTGTAAATGTTGCCGATGATGGTTTCCGGAGGTGGATCGAAGGTGCTGCCTACGTTGAAGACTTGGTTGCCTACCAGGTTAAGGAAGTCAAAATAATCCCGGCTTATGGAGGCAATCTCAATACCTGCACTATCCTTGCGTCCCACCTTTTCATCAAAAGGCCCAAAGTAGTTGAACGGTGGAATACCATTTTTATCACCAATATAACGGCCGTCAAAGTTTGAATCATCAAAAATAAAAATGGACTGGGTAAACAAAGAATCGTTCTTCCAGCGTGTAACGCGATAGGCATCTCCTCTTCCGGGTGGTTCCTGGAAATACATCAGGGCGTAAGCGCCTTCAGTAAATACCTGGGGAACGGTGTTGCGGTTTAGCCCGCGCACCCGGATAGAGTCTATTTCAAAAACCCGTAACATAGGTTCCGGCCTGGAGCGCCAGGTTCCGGCCTTAAAGGTAGGATTACCTTCCATGATTTCCACTTCTACCTCATAGCGGCTGCCTACGGAACCGTTAAAGGTGGTAGTGTAAAGTCCGGGTACGGAGTCGGCTTGCATTTCCGATACCATAATGCCGTCTTCAAATAGTAATACCCGGGCATCCTCCACTTTAGGTGTTTCACCCTGGGCAAAGTAATTGGCTGTGGTGCTGACTACCGCAAAGCCGCCCTTGCTATCGGTAATGCGCCCGGTAATGCTGATGGCGGTTTGGTTTTCCGGAACATCGATTTCAATTACGTCCTGGCAGGAGGAGAGCAAGGCCATCAGAGATACGATAAATACTATACTGCGAAGTTTCACGATCATCAGAAATTAAAGTTCCAGGTTACAAAGGGGATAGGGATGGCAAAAATGGAAAGCCTAACTGCTTGTGTATCGAAAAAATTGGTGATCTGGGCCCCTTCAGCTCCAAAATCATTAGCCTTGGGCTGGAAGTACACGGAGTAGGCGTTTCTCCGGCCGTATACATTGTATATACCGAAACTCCAGGTAGAGTAGAAGCGCTGGCCCTCTATACGCTCTGGGTAATAGGTGGCCGAAACGTCCAGGCGGTGATAGCTGGGAATACGGCCGTTATTGCGGTCTTTGTAAATAGGGTATACAATATCCTCCAGCTGGGCGCGTCCGGTAGGTAGCGTTATCGGTCTGCCGGTCTGGAAGACAAAGGAAGATCCAACATCCCATTTTTTATTGATCTGGTAATTAGCCACTATAGAGAGGTCATGGCGCTTATCATAATTGGCGGGGTACCAGCCACCACTGCTAATAGTGCGCTTCGGATCGGGGCTACTCACTTTGCGTTCGGTCCGGGAAAGCGTATAACCGATCCAGCCTGTTAGTTTCCCGGTTTGTTTGCGCACTAGTAATTCGATCCCGTAGGCGCGGCCTACACCCTTGAGGAGTTCAGTCTCTATGTACTCCTGAAATATGAGGTCTGCACCGGGTCGGTAGTCCACCAGGTCCTTAAAGTCTTTGTAATACACCTCCACGGAAGACTCATACATGTGGTCTTTAAAGTTTTGGAAGTAACCCAGCGCATATTGGTGAACCGTGGCCGGATCAATATACCGTCCGGCTGAACGGTAGAGATCTACCGGAGTGGGAGAGGTGGTGTTGGATATCAAATGGATATACTGGCGGGTACGGTTATAGCTGGCTTTGATACTGGCATTCTCATTGAGAAGATAATTGACACTTAACCTGGGTTCAAGACCTTCCAGCCCGTTAAAGGACTTGATCAGTTCAAAGCTGTCATAATACGTAGTGTCTATCAAACCCTCTTCCGTGGGGTAATCAGGGTTGGTATAATTGAGCGACTTTTGCCGGCCCAGCTTATAAAAAGAAGAATAACGGAGGCCATATTCTAAGGTAAGCCTCTGGCCAAAGCGCTTTTCATGGCTGATATAGGCGTTGGGCTCCAGCGCATATTCCGGTTGTAGTACAATATTTTGAAAACCACTCACTTCACCGGGATGAAATTCGTAGCCAATTATTTCCACCCCAAAGTCGAGCTGGCTGGTGGGGTTGATGTAGAAATTATAATTGCTCTTAAAATGATAATCCTGGATACGTGAGGTAAGGGTAAAGGAAACCGCGTCATCCTCAGGAGTGCCAATATTGTAGGTGTAATCGCTGTATACCATGGTGGTATTGGAAAACAGTCGTTCACTGAAAATGTGGTTCCAGCGTAAGGTGGCGGTGGTATTACCCCAATCAAACCCAAAGAGGTCAGCAACGGCAAAAACATCGCGGCCAAAATACCCGGATAGGTAAAGGCGGTCTTTTTGTCCCAGTTTCCAGTTTATTTTGGTATTGAGGTCGTAGAAGTACAGGGTGTTCTGGTTGATCTCCGGGTCATCGCTAAGGTGCAGGAATATATCCAGGTAAGATCTCCGGGCCGCTACCATAAAAGAGGCCTTTTCCTTAACAATGGGGCTTTCCACCAAAACTCGTGAAGACAGGAGGCCAATGCCTCCTTTCATGCCAAAATGTTTACTGTTTCCTTCTTTCTGGCGGACATCAATAACCGAGCTGAGCCTGCCGCCATAACTGGCGGGAATCCCTCCTTTATAAACCTTTACATCCTTTACGGCATCAGCGTTGAAAATGGAGAAAAAACCAAAAAGGTGCGAAGAATTGTAAACCGGGCCTTCATCCAGCAAAATGAGGTTCTGGTCCGCGGCTCCCCCACGTACGTTAAATCCGTTGGCGCCTTCACCAACCGTGGTAATTCCGGGCAATAGGGTAAGGGTCCGTATAATATCCGTTTCTCCAAGCAGTTGCGGAACTTTCTGTATATCCTTTACGTCCAGCTGGGTAACACTCATTTCCACACTGGTTACATTTTCATCAATGCGTTGGTCACTGATCTCCACTTCACTGAGTTCAGTGGAAGATTCCTTCATTTCTATATCCTGGCGGGCATTTTCGATAAATTCAATCTGCCGAGTTTCTGTCTGGTAGCCAATAAATTGGAAGAGTATAGTATGGGTGCCCTCGGGAAGCCGTAAGGAGTAATAACCATATTCGTTGGTGGTGGTACCTACACTTAATTCGGGGACAAAAATGTTGACACCGATAAGTTCTTCACCCGATGATGCGGCACGTACATAACCATTCAAATTATAATGTTCCTGGCCAAATAAAGAGAAGGGTACAAGTAATAGTGAGAGTAATTTACGCATTATGCGTTCTAAATGTTAAAATATTCCTAAAAGACGGCAACATCTCTTAAGGGCTGGGGTTAGATGTATAGATTTGGCTTAAAAATTGCCGCAAATATCCGTAAATGCAGGCAATCATCTTGGGTTGTTTGCGTAATTTCGATATTGTATTAATGTTAACGAGCATATTCATGAAAATATATAAGTGGAAGTACCTTCTGCTGGGAGTTTTGGTAGCCCTTACTCTTGGCTTTTACCTGCCCAGGGAAAATGAAGATGGGAACCGTAAGGATAAAGTAATTCTCAACCTTGTATATAATGTTCTTAACTCTTCGCACTTTGCTCCTCAGGAGATAAACGATGAGTTTTCCGAAAAGGTTTTTGACCACTTCATTGAAAGTTTGGATTATAGTAAACGCTTCCTGCTGAAGGATGATGTGGAAAAACTATCCACTTACCGGCATCAATTGGATGAAGAGATACGTGACTCTGAGTTACAGTTCTTTGAAGATGCTTACGAAACCTATAACCTTCGTTTTGAGGAAGCTGATAAATACTACAAAGAAATATTATCCGAGCCCTTTGACTATTCTGCCAATGAAGAATTTGAGACCGATGAAGCCAAACTGGACTTTGCCGAGGACGAAGAAGCGCTCAGGGATCGCTGGAGAAAATACCTGAAGTACCGCGTACTGATCCGTATTGGCGACCGGATAGAAACCCAAAGGGATGCAGAAGAGAAGAATGACACAGCGGTAACCATCAAGTCCTTTGCAGAAATAGAAGCAGATGCCCGGGAAAAGGAAATGGAACTCCATGATGAGTGGTTCAATACCTTGCGTGACCTGGACCGTATAGACTGGGTGGGTGTATATATGAATTCCATCACGGTGGTTTATGATCCGCATACTCAATACTTCCCACCTGAAAGGCAGGAGGATTTTGAGATTAGCATGAGCGGTCAATTGGAAGGTATTGGTGCCCAACTGCAACAAAAGGGTGATTATGTGACTATTTCCAAGATCATTACCGGGAGTGCCTGCTGGAAGCAGGGCGACCTTGAAGTAGGGGATAAGGTCTTAAAGGTAGCACAGGAAGACGAGCGTGATGACGAGGCCATGGATGTGGTAGGCATGAGCGTACGCAAAGTGGTGAAATACATTCGTGGGCCTAAGGGCACCGAAGTGCGTCTTACTGTGGAAAAACTGGATGGTAGCCGCCAGGTAATACCCATTGTAAGGGATGTGGTGGAACTGGAAGCTACTTTTGCCAAATCTGCGGTTTTAGGAGAGGGAGATAATAAAGTAGGTTACATCAAGCTGCCTAAATTCTACGTAGACTTTTACAATGACAGTAATCGCGATTGTGCGGAAGACGTTAAGAAGGAAATCGCCAAGCTTAAGAAAGATAATGTAAACGGTATTATTCTGGACCTACGTAATAATGGAGGAGGCTCCCTGCAGGGGGTGATCGATATTGTAGGACTTTTTATAGACGAAGGCCCTGTTGTACAGGTGAAGGCTCCCGGCCGTGAACCCCAGGTTCTGGAAGACAAGGATGATGCTGTGTATTATGACGGTCCGCTGGTGGTTATGGTAAACCAGTTCAGTGCTTCGGCCTCGGAGATATTTGCGGCAGCCATACAGGATTATAAGCGGGGTTTGATCATAGGCAGTAAATCCACTTTCGGAAAAGGTACGGTACAGAATGTGTTGGACATGGACCGTGCTGTAAACTTCACCTATAATGATGTTAAACCCCTTGGTGCACTCAAGCTGACCATACAGAAGTATTACCGTATCAATGGCGGTACCCCGCAACTTCGTGGTGTAAACCCAGAGATAGTGCTTCCTGACAATTACACGTACATTGAATTTGGTGAGAAGGAACAGGAGTACGCACTGCCCTACGATGAAATTGGTTCAGCAAAATATACTACCTGGAAAAAAGGCACGGATAAATTCAGTAGAGTTATTGCTGAAAGCAAGCAACGTATTGCCGGAAACGAAAAATTTAACCTCATTGATGAGTATGCCAGGTGGCTGAAAAACGAACAGGATAATTCAGTAGTTAGCCTTAATTATGAGAAGTATGAACTGGAGAGAGAGGAATCTGAGAAGGAAGCTAAGAAGTACGAGGGTATGCGTAAAACCGAAAATGATATTGTAGTCCATTCCAATACGGATGATATGCCGGTATGGGATTCCTCAGAAGATAAACAGAAGGAGCGCGAACAGTGGTTTAAATCACTGCGGAATGATCTTTATCTTGCGGAAGCATTGACCGTAACCCAGGATCTCGAATAAATAGGATGCTTTCTTGAAACAACAAGGCGTTTTCAGAAAAATATGGAAAGACCCATTAGGAGCAGGGGGGATGATTATCATCCTCCTTGCTTTTTTTGTTTCGGTGTTTGCTTATTTCCTCATACCGGACCATTCGCCTAATGCCAACGAAATGCACCTCGCCCTGGCTAATAAAAATCCCGGTTTTGAGGTGCAAACACTCAAGGTGCCTTTAGCCGAAGTGCCTGCAACCGGCTTTATGGAACGCTTAGTGAATGGTGCACCGTCCCGCTACAAGGTCATTCCCGTTCAATCTGTAGCCGTCAAGGATTACATGGTGATGTATTCTGAATTTACAGGAAGTGCTGAAGAAGGCGTCCGCAAGAGTATTCCTCTTGCTGATTTTGAGCCTGATGGAGGCTTTACAAAATCCACTCACCTTGTTTCGCGTAAATATTTGCTGGGCACCGATAAATACGGACGCGATCTGTTGAGCCGGATACTTCTGGGGGCCCGGGTTTCCTTTGCAGTGGGTTTTATTTCGGTTTTGATTTCCCTTCTTATTGGTATACCAATGGGTGCACTGGCCGGTTTTTACGGGGGGTGGATAGACAAAGTGGTGATGTGGTTCATTAACGTGGTTTGGTCCATACCCACCCTTTTGATGGTTATAGCCATTACTCTTGCCTTAGGTAAAGGGTTCTGGCAGGTGTTTATTGCGGTTGGGTTTACCATGTGGGTGGAGGTGGCCCGGATTGTACGTGGACAGGTGTTGGGGATCCGGGAGAAAGAATACGTACAGGCCGCCAGGGTCTTAGGTTATGGTGACCGCCAGATTATCTTCCGGCATATCCTGCCCAATGCATGGGCCCCGGTCATCGTTATTTCTGCTGCCAACTTTGCAGCGGCCATTCTCATTGAAAGTGGTCTTAGTTTTTTGGGTATTGGTGCTCAGCCACCCATGCCCAGTTGGGGGGGGATGATCAAAGACCATTATGCCTACCTGATTGTGGATAAGGCTTACCTTGCCATTGCCCCGGGAGTGGCTATTATGCTTTTAGTGCTTTCATTCATGATGTTGGGGAATGCTCTCAGGGATGCCCTGGATGTACGGAAAGTATAGTCTTGTCATGCTTCACACTGGGTTGATCCAGGTATAAAACCAAGTCGTAGGTAGTGTCCGGTTAAAAATCATGTACCTCAGGTTGCCGGTAAATGATATCAAGATATTCATAACGTTCTATTTCATAAGCCCCCAGGCTGGCAGTGTAATTATTATGCACTTGGCAATCAATAAGTTCGAAATCGAGCTTTTGAAGTCTCCTGGCCAGGTGAATGAAAGCTATTTTACTGGCATTGCTTTCCAGGCTGAACATGGATTCACCACAAAATACTTTTCCTATAACCAGTCCGTATAGTCCACCTACCAGTTTATTGTCGCGGAAACACTCTACGCTGTGCACTACACCAAGTTTGTGCAGTTCAGTGATAGAAGCCTTCAGCGCGTCATTGATCCAGGTGCCATCCTGTCCCGGCCTTTGTATTTGCTGGCAATTTTGGATCACCTCCTCAAAGGCAGTGTCAAAACGCACTTCAAATAAACCACGATTGAGCAGGTTCCGGCTGCTTTTGGATATACGTAGCTCGGAAGGTTTCAAAACCATTCTCCTGGCCGGACAGAACCAGCTGATAGGATCATCTTCATTGTACCAGGGGAAGATGCCCATGCGGTAGGCCAGTAGTAGCCTTGCCGGACGGAGATCGCCTTCCACCGCTACCAGGCCATGGGGCTCATATTCTTCCGGGGATGGAAACCAAAGTTCATCGTTGAGTTGGTAAACTGGCATGATGTTTAAAAAATAAGTAATATACCCACAAAGAGCAGGAGTCCGGCCAGCATCAGCAAAAGAGTGTAGGGAATGATCTCCCTGGCCTTAAGACCAGTGATACCCAGCAGAGGCAAGGCCCAGAAGGGTTGTAGCATGTTAGTGAGCTGGTCGCCATAGGCCATGGCCATAATACTCTTTGGGAGGGATACTCCCAATTGTTCTGCGGCCTGTATAAGAATAGGGCCTTGTATGCTCCATTGTCCGCCACCGCTCGGTACAAAAACGTTGACCAATCCCGCACTAAAAAATGTAAATACGGGAAAGCTGGTGGGCGTGGAAATAGAGATGAAAAAATGGCTGATATCACCCACCAGACCGCTATATTTCATAATACCCATGATGCCGAAGTAAAGCGGAAACTGTATCAGGATACCAGAAGCGCCACCTATGGCCTCATCTACTGCCGATAGAAACCGGGCAAAATTGCCATGAAACAAAAGGGCGAGTCCCAGTAAGAGCAGGTTTATATAATTGGGAGTGAGAAAATTAAAAGTAAAATTCTGCATCTGGAAGGGAATATATATCGCATACCCAAGTATCAAAATGGCAAAAAGAAGGCAGAAAATACGGCTATGATCCAGCTTTTCTGCACCACGAAGGTTGTCCGTTTGTATTTCAGTATGTACAGACTTTATATTGAGATTGATGCGGCCCGTTGTAGACTTCCGCATAAGCCAGGCCATAAGTAAGGGAAGGCCGGTAAGCAGCAATATGGAAACAGTAAGGTTCATAGTGCTGAAAACCGTTTCATTGAATGGGATCCGTGAAGGTAGTTCTGTCAGTTGTGCCGTAGGTACAATACCTTCCATCAGGGAGGGTATGTGTCCTTCTTCCACTACTTTTATAGGAGCACTGCCGGAAATACCTCCGTGCCATACCATGAGTCCTGAATAACCGGCTGCCCCTATGAGAGGATAGTTAAGCGGTTTTCCTTTTTG
>CETZ01125608.1_pt1 | contig 37481 bp, 25 predicted proteins | sample 531441 | NCBI WGS metagenome assembly CETZ01 (sample SAMEA2623098, study PRJEB7988) | marine metagenome | isolation source: saline water (ENVO:00002010), including | reverse complement strand
ATCGGTACGGTCGGTAATCAGCACAATGGTCGGGCTTTCAAACTCGACGCTCTTCATCAGCAGCCGGGTTAAAAACATCATGGTGTAGCTTTTGCCGCACCCTGTTGCCCCAAAATAAGTACCGCCTTTACCGTCCCCTTCGGGTTTACGGTGGCGCAGAATATTCTGATACAACTTATTGGCGGCATAAAACTGCGGATAACGGCAGACGATCTTTTCCTGCCGTTTTGAGGTATCCGGGAAGTAGATAAAGTGGCGGATCACCTCACGCAGGCGTGTGTGATCAAACAGCCCCTCAATCATGGTATGTAGCGAGCTAATGCCATCTTTCTCAATGGTTTCATCGCCCGTCACTTTGCGCCAGGTGTAATAAAACTCATACGGGGCAAACAGCGAGCCCATGCGCGAGTTCACGCCGTCGCTGATGATGCAGAGTGCGTTGTACTTCATTAACTCCGGGATATCACGGGCATAGCGGGTCGTCAGCTGAACGTAGGCATCGTGAATCGTTGCCTCTTCACGAATAGCGCTCTTAAACTCAAACACCACCAGCGGCAGGCCGTTGATGTACAGAATCGCATCCGGAATGCGCAGCTCTTTGCCTTCAATCTCAAGCTGGTTCACTACTTTATAGATATTGGCGGTGCCATAGGCAGCGGTGTTATTAGCCACCTGATATTCAGGGCCATTGGCATCAATCGACTCGACCTCACCGTCTTCAGGCAGTCGTTGCTCCGGCAACCCGGCATAGTCAATTAATTGAACATAAAGGTCTTTTTTCGAGCGGTCTTCGCGCTTCAGCAAAAAGCCATCAGCCACCAGCTTATGAATGCTGCGGTTAGAGTCGTACAGATCAGCGGCAGACAGGCGATCAAGGCGGTTAATCACAGAGTCGATTTCGGCCTCGGTAATGCCATCGGCCTGATAGCGTTTGTTCAGGTAGGCACGCAGATCCTCTTTGATCAGCACCTCATGCGGGGCACGGTCAAGGGTGCTACCCAATACATGCGGGTAACCCTGCTCGGCGAGTAAATCAATAATTGCCTGTTCCAGTCTGGCCTCGGTAAAGCTCATTCCCTGCCTCTACTTCTACGTTGCTGTTACTTCTATAAAGACGTTTCTACTTACTTCGTTTGTCTGAACCGGTCTAACATTACCACATTGTCGGCTATTGGCTCGGATGGGGAATCTGAGTGCGCCCGCTGGTCATCTGTCTGGCTGCTATTAAGGTCGACCTCGCAGCTCAAACGGTCGAGCAGCTCAAGAAACGCATCCTTCGGCCAGATGTAGTCCTTTTGCCCTTTTACATGACAGGGGCGATCGGCCAGCGACGCACTCAGGGCATAGCCCGCCATCTCTGCCACGTTCAGCGAATCAAAATAGAGAATGTGGTCAATGTCCTGACCAAGCTGATTAAGCGTGCCCAGTACCGAGCGATCGGTACCGCCGACAAACGCCAACGGCTGTAGCAATGCCGCTGCGGTGTCCAGCTGTTCTTGTGTTGCACCGCATTTCAGCAGCGTGTTCATCAGAGCATCGTCAAAAAAACGGTCGATCTTGGCGAAATCCGGTTTGGTTAACGCCGGAATAAATACCGGAAAGCGCGTCTGGTCGTGCACAAACAGCAGGCAGTTGCGGCGCTGAATCGTCAGCAGATTGGCGTGCCAACTGCCCAGCTTACTTTGCGGAGCCGCCAGAATATCCTCTGGCCCAGGCTTCGTCTGGGCCGGCATTTTGGCGAGTAGTTTTTTGGTGGCGTGTATCTGGATCATGGTTTGATTTACCAACGACAGCTGCGGGTCTTATGTCCGCAGCTTTTGGTCATATGTCCGGAGCTTGTTACGAAAGCTACGGACATAGCGCGTTCAGCTCCGGACGTTTTCATACTACTAAGAACTACAAACTCAAGCTTCACCTTACAACACCTCAGCCAGTTGTTGCTCGGCGTCCGGGATGGTGATCTGGCCGGACAGGAGTTTGGGGAGAAGGGAGTCGCGAAGGTTGGTAAGCAATTCGTTCTGACGATCATTCAAAAATTGCTTTTCCCGATATACAGCTACGAGTTCAGAAAATACATTACAAATTTCCGTTGAAATCGGGTATTTCATCAGCTTATTTTTTAAAGCCGTATAAGTGATCTGTGGCTGAGCAGAACCACTCACACAGTCAGAAAAATCTTCACTAATGAAATACAAATACAGGAAGTATTCAGAGCCGTACCGTGATTTACACGCGAAAGAATTATTTGATATCCACGAAGATGATTGAGTAGTTTTGATTAGCCCGCAGTTGGAGCCACGGCAAGTCATCAACGTTATTGGGGCATCGTATGATTTTTTTTGGCTATAACCGAGAATTCCATTACCACCCCATACAGGATATTGGAAAACATCATTTTGAGACTCCATCATCTCGGTCTTCGCCAAGTATTTTCCTTGCTTCGCATCCACAAGCTGAGAAAATCGAACAGCCTCCCACCTCTCCGGCACCCAGCCCATTTCTTCGGTTAATACAAACCGGTCGGGGAAGAGTTGTTGTATCTCAGACGGCAGGCGCTGGTCTGATAAACCAGTTTCAGGCAGGGCCTGATCTACGCTGGCGGCGTCGGTGGCCCCTGTGGTTTCGTTGGCGGTTTTGTTGGTGGTTTTGTTGGTCTGCTGATGCAGCGCTTCACGTCTGGCGGCGCGGGCGGCGGCTCTTTTTTGCAAGGCGTCTGGGATTGCATTACCGGCGGCCAGGGCGTTGTCGATCACCGGGTCAAAATCCACAAACCAGCTTTTAAATAATGCCTGCGCCATGGATTCGAGGGTGGTGTTGATCTGGCGGTTAAGGGCGATTTTGTTGTCGAGAGCCTTCATAAAAGAAACGACTCTTTCCTGAATAGTTTTGCTTGGGACACCAATTTCAAGCGCCTGAATCCGAGCAGTGGGCAACACTCCCGTTCCATGCCCAGCTTCTTCCACCAATGACAATATTTCAGTTGTCTTAGCTCGAATTGCATAAGCCAGAAATTCTGCGTCAACATCCTCGTTTGCTATTAATGCTTTTAAATCTTGGTTAAAAGTCACTTCTCGTGTTGTCAGGCCGATACGAAATTCACTTTTCAAACTCATCCCACGAACAACAAATAAGATGCTGTTCCTTGGAACAAGTCGCGTGCCATTACCGACAGCTAAATTGGTCACCTTGTCTTCGGAGTCCCCCACACGAAAATCATTCAGGCTTTTTGCACTGATCCAAGGAATTGAGCCATTCCAAAAATCTGGATTTGATTTACGAGGAGTGCCGCCAGAAAGCCAAGTTGCACACTCTCCCAGCGCTCGTTTAGGCCATTCACCCAGCATAACCCAGCCCCTTAAGGTTCTGTTTAATCACGGCATCCAGCTCCTGCGCTTCCGCCATCTGCTGGAACAGGGTTTGGGTCAGTTGCTGCATTTTTTCTTCGAACAGTTCGCCGTCGTCTTCGATTTCGGCAGCGCCGACGTAGCGGCCCGGTGTGAGGACGTAGTCGTTGGCTTTGATGTCGTCTAATGAGGCACTTTTACAAAAACCAGCAACGTCTCCATAACCTTGTTTGGTGCTTTCCCCGCGCCACGCATGGTAGGTGTTGGCGATGTCGGCGATATCGTCGGCGGTCAGTTCTTTATGGATGCGGCTGATCATGCTGCCCATATTACGGGCGTCGATAAACAGGGTTTCGCCTTCACGGTTACGGTGCTGTTTGCGCCCATCACTGAAGGTCTGTGCTTTTTTGTTTTTGGTTAAGAACCACAGGCACACGGGTATCTGGGTGGTGTAGAACAGCTGCCCCGGCAGGGCGATCATGCAGTCGACGAGGTCGTTTTCGATGATCTGTCTGCGGATTTCACCTTCGCCTTTGGTGTTGGTACTCATGGAGCCATTGGCCAGTACAAAGCCCGCGACGCCGTTGTCACTGAGCTTGCTGATCATGTGCAGTATCCAGCCGTAGTTGGCGTTGCCGGTGGGCGGGGTTTCGTAGCCGGCCCAGCGTGGGTCGTTGGTGAGTTCATCCGGGCCGCGCCATTCTTTTAGGTTGAACGGTGGGTTGGCGATGATGAAGTCGGCTTTTAAGTCCGGGTGCTGGTCTTTAAAGAAGGTGTCGGCGGGTACGTCGCCGAGATTGGCGCTGATGCCGCGGATCGCGAGGTTCATCTTGGCCAGCTTGTAGGTGGTGCTGGTCTGTTCCTGGCCGTAGATGGAGATGTCTTTTTTATTGCCCTGATGGTTTTCAACAAATTTGACCGACTGCACGAACATACCGCCGGAGCCACAACACGGGTCGTAGATTTTGCCGTGATAGGGTTCGATCATTTCAGCCAGCAGGTTGACCACGCACTTGGGCGTGTAGAACTCGCCACCGCCTTTGCCTTCGGTGGCGGCAAAGTTGCCGAGGAAGTACTCATAAACACGACCGACTATATCCTCTTCGCTCGTGCCTCGCTTCGTTGCGCTGTGGGCACCGTCGGTTTCACTGGCTCTTCCCTCTCCACCCTCACCCCTGCCCTCTCCCTGAGGGAGAGGGGTGAATAAGGTGTCGATGTTATTGATGGCATCGATCAGGGCGGCGAGTTTGCTGGCATCCAGCCCTAAGCGTGAGAAGTAATTATCTGGCAGTGCGCCACGCAGGGCTTTGTTGTTTTTCTCGACGGTGTGCAGGGCGGTGTCGATCTTAACGGCGATGTCGTCTTGTTTGGCGTTTTTGGCGATGAAATCCCAACGCGCATCTTCTGGCAGGTAGAAGGTGTTGGTCATTGTATAAAACGCGACCATATCAACGTAGGCGCCCTTGCCTTCGGCTTCGAGCTGCTGTTTGCGCTCGGCAAACTTGTCGCTGATGAACTTCAAGAAGATCAGTGACAGCACAACGTGCTTGTACTCAGAAGATTCTACGCTGCCGCGCAGTTTGTCGGCGGTGGCCCAGAGGGTCTGTTCGAAGGATTTGGTCTTGCTGTTGTTTTTACTGTTTGGTTTATCTGATGCTGGCTTACGTGCCATGAGGTGTGATCCTTTGCGGGCCCGGTTGATGACAAGATTCCGGGCGGTGTACTGACTGAATGAGAATTTACCAGATGAGCGGTGCGTGCTCTATGCAGAATGAGAGGATTGTAGGAGGTTTGTAGTGACGGATCGCTGGTGCTGTTTGACCCTTACGCCAATTTGCGTACACTGATCTTCTGCAGTACCCCGGAATCGTTGTTCGGGATTAATTGCAGCATAAGCGGCGTCTTCGGGCGCCGCTTCTGTTTCTCCTTCCCCAAGCAGCCAATTGGTCTTTACGGGCCACTGTTTTACATTCCGACGCAGATTGTTACAAACCAGCTACACTTAAGTGCGACCGCAGGGAGACCGTGCTTCTCCCGCAATTACAAACAAGAAAAACAACGTCTGCAGGAAGCCAACGCATGAACCATAAGTCCAAGCCACACCCGAATCTCGTAAAAGAAACCATTTTGTTTGTCGCTGTTATCGCGCTGATTGCGCTGCCTCTGCTGACCAGTGTTGGTGCGGTTGGCCATCTGATGACATCGGCGATGACTTTTGTACTGATTGCTGCACTGGCAATTCTGCTGTTCCCTTTTATTGGTTACCCGCTGCTTCTGCTGCTGTCTGTACCGGCCCAGCTGTTTGTTGGCAACCGTCGCAAGCAGGTTGAGAAAGCAACTCTGCGCGTGGTATCTCCTGAGTAATCTGCGGGTTACCTGAACAAAAAACGGCGCCTGATGCGCCGTTTTTTTATGCCTGGAGACATTGCCTGATCAGTGGAACCGGGCCGCAAATTCTCTTGGCGTCATACCATACATCTGGTGGAAGCGGCGTGAGAAGTGGCTGGGGTTGGAGAAGCCCAGATCATAACTGACGGCGGTAATCGACTGCACGCCACTGCGGATCATGCTACAGGCTTTCTCTAAACGGCGGCGTTGCTGGAACTCCACCGGGCTGCAGCCCAGTGTGTTGCGGAACTGACTGTAGAGTTTGCTGCGTGACATGCAGGCCAGCCGGGCCAGTCCGTCCACATCCAGTGGCCGGGCGAGATTCGCTTCGATATGCGCCACAGCCTGGGTCAGACCGGATTTGGTCGGGTCCTCACTGACGCAGTTGAGCAGAAAGGTGCGGCTTTCGTGGCGCAGCATGCGCGCGATCAGTTCGTTCACACCGAAGGTCAGCACCAGATCACGATCATCTTCTTTGCAGACAAAACTGTGCACGATGCGTTCGAGCAGCTGTTGGGTGGCTTCGGTATGGGCCAGATGCATCTGATTCACCTGCGGCGCCCACTCACCCAGCTCTTTTGGCATCGCTTGCTGCAGATTGAACTGATCCGTAAGTTTCTTCAGGGTCTCACGCGGAATTTCCAGCGTCATGCAGGTGGTCGGGGTGTCCTGCGTGGCATCCGGAAAGTCGATCTCGACAAAGCTGTTCGGGGCAATCACAAAGGATTCGTGCGGCAGAAACTCTGTGGAGTACCCACCTTTGCCGTGCATGATCTTGCGGCCGGTCATCATGCCGCAGTACAGCAGTTCATCGGCTTCAAGCAGCACCCGTTTGGCGGATTCATAAGTGTCATAAACCGACAGTTCCGCCAGATCAGAGGCGTATACTGTGCGGTTTTCAATCAGTTTGCCGGGGGCAACGTTATCGCGGTGCATTCCGGCCAGTGTGGACAGCGTTTTTGTTGTTGTCATGTCCGTACCCGTCGCAGAGATCAGGATTCAGGGAACAGTTTTCAGGACTGTCGTGCAAGCTGCCTTTCAATACACCACATACTCTTAATCATGACAACCGGTGATACGCCGAAGCGTCGCTCGCCGATAACAAAAAGAATGGAGAGTCCTATGATTTATGCCGATCCCGGACAGCCAGGTGCTGTCGTCTCATTCAAGCAACAATACGGTAACTACATTGGTGGCGAATTCGTCGCCCCGGTGAATGGCCGTTACATGGGCAACATCAGCCCGGTCAACGGTGAAGTCTTCTGTCAGGTGGCTCAGTCAGATGCCGCCGATATCGAAAAAGCACTGGATGCAGCCCACGCTGCCGCGCCGGCCTGGGGCAAGACATCCGTGCAGGAACGCTCCAACATCCTGCTGAAAATCGCTGACCGCATCGAACAGAACCTTGAGATGCTGGCCGTCGCCGAAACCTGGGACAACGGTAAAGCCGTGCGTGAAACCCTGGCGGCCGATATTCCGCTCGCGGCTGACCACTTCCGCTACTTCGCAGGCTGTCTGCGTGCGCAGGAAGGCAGTATGGCTGAGCTGGATGAAACCACCGTCTCTTATCACATTCATGAGCCACTGGGTGTGGTCGGCCAGATCATCCCGTGGAACTTCCCGATTCTGATGGCCGCCTGGAAACTGGGCCCAGCCCTTGCTGCGGGTAACTGCGTGGTGATGAAGCCAGCGGAGCAGACTCCGGCCTCGATTCTGGTGCTGATGGAACTCATCGGTGACCTGCTGCCAGCCGGTGTGGTGAACATCGTCAATGGTCTGGGTGAAGAAGCCGGTCAGGCACTGGCCACCAGCAAACGCATCGCTAAGCTGGCCTTCACTGGCTCTACCCCAGTTGGACAGCACATCCTGCGTTGCGCCGCAGATACGCTGATTCCGAGCACTGTGGAACTGGGCGGTAAGTCACCGAACGTCTACTTCGAAGATGTGATGTCCCACGAAGATGACTTCCTCAGCAAAGCAGTGGAAGGCATGGTTCTGGCCTTCTTTAACCAGGGCGAAGTCTGTACCTGCCCATCCCGCGCTCTGGTTCAGGAAAGCATCTACGACGAGTTCATCGCCAAGGTGATTGAACGTGCCCAGGCCATCAAACGTGGCAACCCGCTGGATACCGACGTTCAGGTGGGTGCGCAGGCATCGAAAGAACAGTACGACCGCATCATGAGCTATCTCGACATCGGCCGCAAAGAAGGTGCTGAAGTGCTGCTCGGTGGCGAAGCTGAGACAGTGGCTGGTTTTGAAACCGGATACTACATCAAGCCGACCGTGCTGAAAGGCCACAACAAGATGCGCGTGTTCCAGGAAGAGATCTTTGGTCCTGTAATCAGCGTGACCACCTTTAAAGACGAAGCCGAAGCACTGGCCATCGCCAACGACACCGAATTCGGCCTTGGCGCCGGTGTCTGGACGCGCGACATGAACCGCGCCTACCGCATGGGCCGCAGCATTCAGGCGGGGCGTGTCTGGACCAACTGCTACCACGCTTACCCAGCCCATGCTGCATTCGGTGGTTACAAGAAATCCGGTATCGGCCGCGAAACTCATAAAGTAGCTCTGGAGCACTATCAGCAGACCAAGAACCTGCTGGTCAGCTACAGCACCAGTCCGCTGGGCTTCTTCTGAAGAGGCACAGTTAACCACAGAAATTGCACCCCGGTGCCCCTCCTCTGTCCGGATCGCTCAGGAGGGCCTTTTTAACAGACCGGAACACTCCATGTCTCAGAGCTTGGTACCCGTCCCCACAGGTACCATTCCACCCTTCGCACTCACTCTGGCCCTCCGGATGAGTGCGCTTTTTTGTACTGAAAAAAACTCAACCTCTGGTATTCTGGTGCATAGAACACACGGAGGAATATTCATGTTTCTGGCAATGAACCGTTTTAAAATTGCACCCGGTCGTGAAGCCGATTTTGTCGAAATCTGGAAGCAGCGCGATACCTACCTGCAGGACGTACCCGGTTTTAAGTCGTTTAATCTGATGGAAGGCCCGAAAACCGAGGAATACAGCCTGTTTGCATCGCATTCGGTGTGGGAATCAGAAGAGGCCTTTAATGACTGGACGCACTCTGAAGCGTTCCGCAAAGCCCATGCGAATGCAGGGAATGCGTCAACCCGGGAGATTTATCTTGGGCATCCGCAGCTTGAGTTGTTTAAGGCAGTGATTTGATTGTGTTTCAACCGAAAACTTCTGATTTAGAGAGAGAAGCAACAAAATTTAGAACGCTAATAGAGTTATGTGACAAATTTGATACTCCTCTTGTACTTCAAGAATTTCCCGTAATGTCGTGTAAACTGACATCTCTACTTCTGACATATCACTTTTTAAGATTATGGCCAGAAATAGAAATTTTTGGTGCCTGTGGCTTTGCAAAACAAAGGAGGACAGTTAGTCATTACTGGCTAGAGGTAGGTAACATCGCAATAGATATTACCGGAGATCAATACAACCTAATACCTTCCAAAGAATTATGCAGATCCATCACTAAAAATAGACCATTTAGTCCAATCCACATATCCCCCATTGATTCTAGTTATTTATACCATCTCTTTGATGTAAGAAATAGAGATCGATATAAATTTGGCCTTGAAGAAATAGCTGAAGATTTCAAGTGGCGAATGGAAATTTCTTACGAAAAAATTACAAGTAAATCATTAGCCTAGATATTTAACGAACATACTTCCCATACCCTTCTTCCACCAACACCTGCTCAACCGCTCTGCGTTTGACCATGGCATCAAAATGCCTCTGACAATGTTCCGGCAGATCAATCTGCTGATGCACCGCCCAGAATTCATTATAAAAAAGTGCGGTATCGGCGATGCTGAATTTCTCCGTCACATAGGCTGACGGACTTCCGGCCAGTAAATTATTCAGGTAATGCAGGCCTTTTTTCACCAGCACCATGCCTTCGGCTTTCACGCGCTCCTGCCCGGAAGTGTCAGCGGCATAACGGTCTGGCGTGAAGATGCGGGTATAACCATGCCCATGCAGGGTGTTCACGGAATAGCTCAGGGCATCCAGTACGCGGATCTGGGCCATCAGATCCTCAGGGATCAGTTGTTTCCTGGGATAGGTTTTACCCAGCCACCAGCAGATGGTGAGGTAATCGGTCAGGGCGGTGCCGTCATCCAGCACCAGAGTCGGTATGGTGCCTTTCGGGTTGATGGCCAGATATTCTGGTGTACGGGTATCGCCTTTCATCAGATCCACGACCTGAACCTGAAATACCAGCTCGAGTTCTTCCAACAGAATATTTATGCCGGTGGTACAGGACCCCGGCGTCATGTATAACGTAATCATAATTCAGTCTCCAAAAAACCTCTGATTCTCTATCTGCGTTGCCAGCTCATTGTTAATCATCATCTCAAAATGCTCATTTATGATTTATAAACTCCGCTTTCTCGATGATGCTTGCCTCGATCTGGCTTCCTCGACCTGCCTTTCTCGACGACAGTAATCAAAGGTTTTTCATATAATCCAGAAGCGACTCTTCGAGAGCTTCATACGCGTAGAATGAAACCGGAATCACATCTATTTTCTGCAGTTTTTCTTTTGGGCCATCGCCAATTTTTGCCGTGAATACGGCATAGCAGTCTTTAATCGTGGCCAGAATCATCTGCATCGCTGACTGACTGTCGGTCGGCCCGCCACAGTAGTTTTCAACATCGCGCTGCTCCAGTAATTCACACTTGCCTGGCGACAATGAATAAATCCAGAACTTCTTAGCGTGACCGAAATGCTCGTTAATCGAGATGCCATCTTTTGTCGCCACCGCAATTTTCAGCGTGCCACTTTTTACAGGTTCAGTTATGGGAGATTCTGTAACGGGAGATTCAGTCGTCATCAGAAGAGTCCATGCCGCGGAAAATACTGCAACGCCGGAATACCTCTAGCGTCGGCTCAACCGATTTATGGTGACAGTACTTAGCCACCAGCTTGGCCAGCCCTTTAATGTCCCGGCCTGAAGCCTGCGGAAACTCTGACGCCAGGGTATTGATCAACTCTTCGTTAATTTCCAGGCCAAACTGAGCCGTCATTACACCCCAGATACGGCGACGGTCTTCTTCACCCGGTGGGTGGTAGCGGATCAGTGCAATACAACGGGAAACGATGGCTTCGTCGATGTCATTGACTCGGTTTGTGGTGAGAAACAGCAGGCCGTTAAAGTATTCCAGTACGCGCAGGAACACACCGACGACGGCGTTCGCTGCGATGTTGTCATCGCGGCGTTTGATGTAGACATCCGCCTCATCGATCAGCATCACCGCGCCCCAGCGCTGTGCCCGGGTGAGAGTATCAATCAGGGCCTTTTCCATTTCTGCCACATTGAGACCCAGCTGACCGGAATGCACGCGGTACAGCGGGCGACGGATGATCTCGGAATAGACTTCTGCGGTGAGCGTTTTACCGACACCGGCCGGACCAGCGCACAGTACCGTGGTTCCACCGGACTTACCTTCGACGATGTCATCCATCAGCACGTCCATTTCGGCGGTGAGAATATCGATCAGATCGGTCTGCTCCGGCGGCAGAATCAGTTTGTCTTTCAGTTCCGGCTGATAGACATAAGGCTGCATATCATCCACATGCACCCAGAGGTGATGGTGCAGTTCCAGATGGAACATAAGGATATAACCGTGCACCGGTAATTCGGTGAACATGCCGACCGGAATCTGCTCGCGCAGTTTTTCCGCACGGGTCTCGACACGCTCGTTGTAGTTCATGCTTTTACCGGCTTTACGCAGGTATTTACTCAGCACTTCACCGGTGGCATCCAGCGTTAAATCGCGTTCACGCAGAATGCTTTCATCATTCACCAGACGGGCTTCGCCACCACTGGAGGACAACACCACGCGGCTTTTACGCGACCAGTCGGTGTTGCGATGCGAGGCGGTCGGGTCTTCGGCAAAAATACCGGTACCGCGCCCGGAAAACTGACGACCATAATCGGAACGCCATTCAAAAAAGCGCGCGGTCGATTCCTGATAGGCTTCAATCAGATCGGGAGTTTCTTTTAAATAGCCTTTGGCTGCGAATACTTCGGCAACGTTTTTACCAGCAATATCGCGCTCATTGATAGTGATGGTCTGGACGTTGACCTTGCCCATACCATTGGCTTTAAGTTCAACCAGAATGCGTCCGGATTCTTCTTCACCCGGCGGGGTAAAGTCGATGCGGGTGACCAGCCAGGCAATCGGCTTGGCGGATACGGTCGCCTGAAACAGCCAGCCGCGGATGCCATCCTGCAGCAGAAATTCGATCACGTCCGCAACCAGGGATTCCAGCTCACCCTCGCGGTAGCGCGGGCCGGTATAGCCAAGCGCCGACTCCAGTGTACGTATCTGCGCAGCACGGCTTTTCATTGCCGGTCCGGCGTTGCTGTAGATATTGCCTAAGAATCCGAGCTGTTCAGTGGTCAGCTCATAAAACGGCACTTCAATGCGGGTGCCGAGTTTGAGTTGTTCCAGCAGATTGGCCAGCTCAGCAAACTGCTGGACGAGTTCTTCAGCGAAGTTCTTTTCGATCTGGATTTTCATGGTGCGGCTTCCTTATTCCGACCACTCTTCGTCATCCATGTCGTCAAAACGACTGTCTTCTTTCGGCGCTTTCTGCATCAGCACACGCTTGAGCATTACACCGGGTTCACCGGCCATTTCGCTGTGCAGCTCTGCCACCAGATCGTCGACATCCGGGCCGCCTTTGACTTCAACCGGGGTAATGCCCAGCGCAATCAGCTGTTTGGTCGCCGAGCCACCGATAGACGCGACGTACACCATATCTGCTCCCACCAGGTACGCCAGTTTAGGTTTGAGCTTGTCTTCGTTGCCGTCTTTCTTTTCTTTGCCAAAGGCCTTGCTGCCGATCAGTTCTGATCCGGAAGACGTGACACGGTAGACAAAAAAGCCCAGTGCAGACCCGAAATGCTGTTCAACCATATCGCCATCTTCACTGGCGAAGGCAACAATCAACTCATCGGGGTTGCTGCCGCCGGTCAGGTCGGCGACGCACTGGGCTTCGGTGGTGATTTCGGCAACGGCACTCATAGGCTACTCCTGCGTTTTGTGGGAGATCGGGGGGCTTATGAGTGTTCAGCAGAAAGTGTTCCAGCCTGTCTTTTCAGCTAAGCGTCTGAAAACAAAGAAAAAGACTGAAAACCGGCATGTAGCAAATGTGTTATCTGCGTCGTATTTAATACAAAACAAACCAATGCAGGCCGGTCATTGTGGTATCAATGCCCGGGATCTGTATCAGAGCGTCTGGCAGCAGGCGGCCCCTGGCGTCAGGTGGGTACAGACCCGGCAGCAGAGCTCACGGACATGCGGATCTGAGATACGGTAAAACACCAGATTACCCCGTGTGTTGCGGCAGATCAGACCATGACGGGCCATCAGGGACAGGTGCCTGGAGGTATTGGCAGCGCTGCAGCCAATGGCTTCCGCCAGGCCACCGACACTGTGCTCGCCCTGTTGCAGAAGGTTCAGGATCTGCAGACGTGTTGGTTCACCCAGCACATGGAAATAGGCCGCAACCGGCCCGACTGAGGTCTCAGGCAGCATTTGCCTATACTGACCACTGTCAGCGGTTCCTGCGGCAAGGTTTGCAGTGCTGTTCGGCATATGGATATTCCCTTTGCACAATTAGTTAATCGTAATATACTAATATAATTGATCTACGGGGACAACTTAGGGACCGGTACTATGAAGACGTACATTCTCCACACTTTATTGCTCAGCGCAGCCATCAGCCTGCCGGTGGTCAGTCTGGCCGATGAGATGAAAGCCAGTACCAACGACCTGCAGATTCAGGTTGTTGGTGAATCCACACCCGATATGTACTCCGCGTATGAAGGCATGGTGGAAGCCGTTGCCTACGTGGATATGGCGGCTCAGGTATCCGGTGCCATCACCGAGAAGCTGGTTACCGAAGGCGATCACGTCAGCGCCGGTCAGGTACTGCTGCGTATTGATGCGCGTGCGGCCAATCAGGAAGTTCTCGCTGTGGATGCGCAGGTCGCTGCTTATCAGGCGCAGCTTAAGCTGTCGCAGAAAACCTTTGAGCGCAGCAGCGCTTTGTTCAAACAAGGGCACATCACCACCGAGCAGCTGGAGCAGGCCGAAGCGGCCCGTGATGCCGATGCCGCTCAGCTCAAAGCTCTGCAGGCGCAGCTGAAGTCCGCCCGGACCCAGGCCGGATTCTTTGAAATCACCGCGCCCATTGCCGGTATCATTTCCGAGATTTCCGTCGAAACAGGCGATATGGCCCTGCCCGGCAGCCACCTGCTGAGCCTCTATGATCCGTCGCTGCTGCGGGTCACTGCGGCTCTGCCTTCGCAGGTCACCGATCATTCACGCATCACCATGGACTCACTGATCGAGATCCCGTCACTGGGTGTGCAGGGTACTGACCTGCATCCGGTCAGTGTGCAGGTTCTGCCGAAGGTAGATGCTTCTTCCATGACACAGAATGTGCGCTTCAACCTGCCTCAGGGCACCATCTCAGTACCCGGACAGTTCGCCCGTGTACTGCTGCCGGATGCCTCTGCCAGCAACAGCCAGACCCACCTGTTCGTACCCCGTTCTGCCATTGTCAGACGCGGTGAAATGACCGGAGTTTACGTGCTGTCGGGTGATGAAACGCCCCTCCTGCGTCAGGTGCGCACCGGGTTGCTGAATGCCGGTCAGATTGAAGTTCTCAGTGGTCTGGATGCCGGTGACCGCCTGATTCTGAACCCGGCACTGGTTAACCGTATCAAGCGCGCGGAGTGAGGCCGTCATGACCCAGAAGGATAACAACCCGGTTACGGGCGGGCTGGGCATTTCCGGCCGCATCGCTGCATTTTTTCAGACCGCACACATTACCCCGCTGCTGGCACTGGTCGCCTTCCTGCTGGGGGTGTTTGCTCTGTCCGTGACACCACGGGAAGAAGAGCCTCAGATCGACGTCACCATGGCCAACGTCATGATCTCTTTCCCCGGTGCCAGCACCCGGGATGTGGAGAGTATGGTCGCTACACCCGCCGAGCATGTGCTGTCGCGCATGACCGGTGTTGAGCATGTCATGTCGATTTCCCGTCCGGGTATGGCCGTACTGACCATCCAGTTCGAAGTGGGTGTACCTCGCAATGATGCTCTGGTGAGCCTGCGTGACACGCTCGACTCGCACGCCGACTGGCTGCCGCAGAATCTCGGAGTTGCACCGCCCCTGCTGAAACCGATGGGCATTGATGATGTACCGATTGTCTCCTTAACGCTGCACAGCGCCCGCGACGATACCACCGCCTTTGATCTCGAACGAATTTCCAACAGTCTGGAAAGTGAAATCAAGCGCGTGCCGGGTACCCGCGATGTGTACAGCATTGGCGGCAACAGCCGCGTCATTATGGTATCGGTTGATCCGGTGCGCATGGCCAATGCCGGGATCACTATTCAGGAGCTTTCAGGCGCACTGCAGGCAGCCAACCAGGGCATGCCGGTGGGCAGTCTGCTGCACGGTAACCAGCAGATTCAGCTGGAAGCCGGTCCGTTTCTGGAGCGCATTCAGGATGTGGCTGAACTGGTGGTTGCCGTACGCGATGGCCGTCCCGTCTTCCTGCGGGATATCGCCAGCCTGAGCGATGGTCCGCTGCCGCCGATCAACTACGTCTGGTTCGGTGAAAATGCCGCCGACGGTGGTCAGACACACCCGGCGATTACCCTGGCCGTTACCAAAAAGCCGGGCGAAAACGCCATTGATGTCGCCGCGGCGGTGATCAAGCGCGTGAACAGCCTGCATAACGTGATCATCCCCGATGACGTGGAGATGACCGTCACCCGCAACTATGGTGAAACCGCCAACGACAAAGCCACCAAGCTGATTCAGAAGCTGCTGTTTGCCACGCTGTCGGTGGTGGTACTGGTGTTTATTGCACTGGGCAAACGCGAAGCGGCCATTGTCGGCACCGCCGTGATCCTGACCTTAACCGTAACCCTGTTTGCGTCCTGGGCCTGGGGTTTTACCCTGAACCGCGTATCCCTTTTCGCTCTGATTTTCTCCATCGGTATTCTGGTGGATGACGCCATTGTGGTGGTCGAAAACATTCACCGTCACCAGAAACTGTTTCCCGGTAAAACCCTGAAAGACATCATTCCGGGAGCCGTGGATGAAGTCGGTGGCCCGACCATTCTGGCGACCTTTACCGTCATCGCCGCCCTGCTGCCCATGGCCTTTGTGTCCGGCCTGATGGGGCCTTACATGAGCCCGATTCCGATCAACGCCAGCATGGGTATGCTGCTGTCACTGGCCATCGCCTTTATTGTTACGCCCTGGCTGGCACGTCTGTGGATGAAAAGCACACATGGCGATGACCATGCGGAAAAAACCCATGGCAGTGCGATTCAGCGTGGCCTGGGCCACTTTTTCGAGAAAGTCTTTGCACCGCTTCTCGATCCCGTAATCGGGGTGCGCAGCCGCTTCATCATGGGGCTGATTATTTTCTCACTCATTGGTGCATCTGTGCTGATGCCGGTGTTTGGCTGGGTGGTACTGAAAATGCTGCCATTCGACAATAAATCGGAATTTCAGGTGATTGTTGATATGCCGGTCGGAACGCCGGTAGAGCGCACCGCCGCGGTTCTGCAGGAGCTGGGCCTGTATCTGGCTACCGTTCCCGAAGTGAAGGATTATCAGGCCTACGCCGGTACTGCCTCACCGATCAATTTTAACGGCCTGGTGCGTCAGTATTATCTGCGCTCCGGCGGCGAAGTCGGCGACCTGCAGGTCAACCTGCTGGATAAGCACCACCGTGATGACCAGAGCCATGACATCGCGACCCGTGTACGTCCGGCTCTGCAGGAAATCGGCGCACGCTTTAACGCCAATGTGAAAGTGGTGGAAGTGCCGCCGGGACCACCGGTGCTGGCTCCGATTGTGGCTGAGATTTATGGCCCGACCGCAGAAGGCCGCCGTCAGATTGCAGAGCAGCTTCAGACCATTTTCCATAACACGGATAATCTGGTCGATATCGACGAAAGTGCGATTGATGATGCGCCGCGCAAACTCCTGCTGGTTGACCGCCGCAAGGCACTGACCCTGGGCGTCACTCAGGACAGCATCGTGGATACACTGACCGCAGGCCTGTCCGGTCAGGATGTCACCTATCTGCGTGACCACAGCCGCTTCCCGGTAGCCATTCATGTGCGCATGAACCCGGCTCTGCAGGGCGATCTGGATGCCCTGTTGCAGCTGCAGGTCCGCGGCACCAATGGTGAGCTGATCCGCCTCAGTGAACTGATGGAGTTCAGCGATACTTTGGTTGAGCAGCCGATTTATCACAAAGACATGCTGCCAGTGAATTTCGTGATCGCGGATATGGCCGGTGAAGTCGACAGCCCGCTGTACGGTATGTTCAAAACACGCTCAGCCCTGAGCGGCATTGAAACTGCCGACGGTGTACCTCTGGCCGAATACTTTATTACCCAGCCGGATGACCCCTACCGTAATTACTCAATTAAATGGGACGGTGAATGGCAGATCACTTACGAGACTTTCCGCGACATGGGTCTGGCCTATGGTGTTGGTCTGATTCTGATTTATCTGTTGGTTGTGGCACAGTTCGGTTCGTACCTGACGCCGGTGATTATCATGGCGCCGATTCCGCTGACGGTAATTGGTGTGATGCCGGGTCATGCCCTGCTCGGTGCGCAGTTTACCGCCACCAGCATGATCGGCATGATCGCACTGGCGGGTATTATCGTGCGTAACTCCATTCTGCTGGTCGACTTTATTAACCTGCAGATTGCCGAAGGCATGAAATTCGAACGCGCCATTGTGCAGAGTGCCATTACCCGGGCTCAGCCGATTATTCTGACGGGTCTGGCGGCCATGATCGGTGCTTTCTTTATTCTGGACGATCCGATTTTCAATGGCCTCGCCATTTCTCTGATCTTCGGGATTCTGGTGTCGACTGCATTGACTCTGGTGGTCATTCCGACACTGTATTATGTGGCGTACCGTCGGAAATATTCCGACCAGAAATGATGCTCTGATTGCATCGTTAAAAACCACAAGCCCCGCAATGCGGGGCTTTTTTATTCATTCCAGAATAAGCAGTGATTTATTCTCGGTTATTTATGGTGCGCAGTGCGCACCCTACCTTAAGGCGTTCTGCCAGCGAAGTGATTCACTCAAGAGTTACAGCACGATTATCAGCAGGTCAGCAGTACGCGGAATGCCATGGCGCCAAGCAATCCAGTGAGGCTGCTCCGTAAAACGATCAGCAGCTGCAGGTCTGAGCAACGTGAGCATCCGATCTCTCTGTTTCCTTCGGGCAATTATTTTCCATAAAAGAAAAAGGCATAAAAAACCCCGGTGAAGACGGAATATTCTGCACCGGGTTATGAACTGAAGAGTGAATCTCTGCTTACATCAAACCATCAGAGATTTTCCAGAAATACCGCTTCCGTTTCAGCGTAGTAATACACACCCTGAATATTGAGGGCGATACGCAGCGACTGAATATCGGATAAAGGAACGGACACCGCTAACTGTGATTCTTCACTGCCCTGTGGATCACGGGTATCCAGCTGTTGCAGTGACTGTTCACCGCTGCCCAGCAGTTCGACGCGGCTGAGCTGTACCGGCAGATTGGACAGCAGTTTCAGCTGACCTTCCGGAGTCGGTTCGAGTTTGACTCTGACATCACCGTTCACCAGCTCACACAGGCCGCTGTCATAACGGCAATTGGGTTTGGCAATCAGCTTAAAGCTCTGTCCGGGTTGGGCAGCAACCGGGGGAGGGGCCACCAGCTTATCCACGGCGAACCAGGCAATAATTGCCAGAATCGGTGCAACGATCAGAGCAATCACAAAATGACGGTTGGTTAAAATCGACATAACGGCATCGGCGGGAGGTTACCCTCCCGCGCTCCTGTTCTCAGTGATCGACAGCTTTACCGGCACCGATCGGTACACGGATGGATTCCACCAGCTCCTGAACGTCTTCCGGTGGTGCTTTGGTCATACTGGCGACCAGATAGGCAACACCGAAGTTCACGACAGCGCCCACTGCACCGAAGGCATTCGGCTCAATACCGAAGAACCAGTTTGGTGGCAGGTCACCGAGGAAGGCAGTTTCAGCCACGAACATGATACCGGTGTGCTGGAACACGTAGAGCAGCGTCACCGTGATACCCGCAAGCATACCGGCAATTGCACCTTCTTTGTTGATGCGGGTACTGAAGATACCCATCATCAGTGCCGGGAAGATGGACGACGCCGCCAGTCCGAAGGCCAATGCCACCGTCCCCGCCGCAAAGTCCGGCGGATTGAAGCCCAGGTACCCTGCCACAGCAATGGCACCCGCCATCGCCAGACGGCTGGCCATCAACTCATTGGCTTCTGATATATCGGGCTTGAACACACCTTTCAGCAGGTCATGCGAAATCGCCGAAGCAATCGCCAGTAACAGACCCGCCGCTGTTGACAGGGCTGCTGCCAGACCACCCGCCGCGACCAGTGCAATCACCCAGTTAGGCAGTTGCGCGATCTCCGGGTTGGCCAGCACCATGATGTCACGGTCTACCTTCACCATTTCGTTGGTTTCGGCATTGGAGGTGTACTGGATCAGGCCGTCGCCGTTTTTGTCTTCAAAGCCCAGCAGACCGGTGGTTTCCCATTTTTTGAACCAGGAAGGACGGTCTTCATAAGCAAGGTACTCGCCTGGAGCCGGCTCCATAGTGTTCATGAAGTTCATACGGGCCATGGCAGATACTGCTGGTGCAGTGGTGTACAGCAGAGCGATGAACAGCAGAGCGTAACCGGCGGAAGTCCGCGCATCTTTCACTTTCGGTACGGTGAAGAAGCGGATGATCACGTGCGGCAGACCAGCAGTACCGATCATCAGCGACAGGGTGTACACGAACATGTTCAGGTGACTTAACCGTGAGTTGGTGGTGTACTCAGCAAAGCCGAGTTCGGTCACCGTCTGGTCGAGTTTATCCAGCAGATAGGTTTCGGTGCCTGTCATCATCGAGCCCAGACCCAGCTGTGGGATCGGGTTACCGGTGAGGTTCAGGGAGATGAAGATGGCCGGAATGGTATAGGCCACAATCAGAATGCAGTACTGCGCAATCTGGGTGTAGGTAATCCCTTTCATCCCGCCCATCACGGCGTAGACGAATACGATCCCCATACCGGCCATCAGTCCGGTGTTGTAATCCACCTCAAGGAAGCGCGAGAAGGCCACGCCCACACCTTTCATCTGACCGATAACATAGGTCACCGAGGCGATGATCAGACACAGCACAGCCACCACGCGGGCGGTTTTGGAGTAGAAACGGTCACCGATAAATTCCGGCACGGTAAACTTGCCGTATTTACGCAGATAAGGCGCCAGCAGCAGTGCCAGAAGCACATAACCACCGGTCCAGCCCATCAGAAAGATGGAACCGCCGTAGCCCATAAAGGCAATCAGGCCGGCCATACTGATAAAGGAGGCTGCCGACATCCAGTCAGCCGCTGTTGCCATACCGTTGGCAACCGGATTAACGCCACCACCGGCGACGTAGAATTCACTCGTTGACCCGGCACGGGCCCAGATAGCAATGCCGATGTAGACCATAAAGGTCATACTGACGACGATAAACGTGAGAGTCTGAAGTTCCATAAGTTACTCCTTATTATTCTTCTTCTACCTGGTACTTATGATCCAACTTCGCCATCTGGTGAGAATAGACGTAGATAAGAACCACAAAGGTATAGATTGAGCCCTGCTGGGCAAACCAGAAACCGAGCTTGTAGCCTCCGATCTGGATGGTATTAAGCACATCGACCAGAATAATTCCGAAGCCGAAGGACACCACAAACCAGACGATCATCAGAATCCAGATGAGTTTCAGGTTCTCTTTCCAGTACGCGTGTGCCATTTCTTTATTGTTAGACATAGTCCGCCTCCTTTGAGCTGGTACTGTGTTTTTTTGACCGCGCTTATTGATCAGGAATGTCCGTTTCTACGGCGGTCGGGTCAGACAGAACGACCGCGACTGCACTCCTGGCCTATTCTCCTAAGCTAACAGCGTAGACTAAGAATGACTGCTCGACTTTGGTCTAACTCTCGACCATAGTCGAATAAACCGGGCTACTGATGGTGCTCTGCGACTTGTGCCTGTATCTTGAAAAATGAGAATAAGAAAAGAGGTTGAAGTTGTGCTCTGACACAAAAATAAAAGGTCAGAATAAATGGGGAGATCCGGCAGCTTTTTTTGAGGCATTACGCCGTTAAGTCGGATTTATTCAGGCGTTTTTAAACACTTGTCTGAAAATCAGTCCGCACCAACTTCCTTCAACTAAAATCAGAACAATAACTGCTTCAGGACACGTTTAACGGATGCCTGCCAACCTGCCCGTCGTCATTATTCTGCTGGTGTATCTTGCCCTGCTTTACCGCATCGCCCGGGCTGCGGACCGGCACCAGTCGTTACTCGGACGGATTGTTAAAAGTCCTCTGGTATACAGTCTGGCGCTTGGCGTGTTCTGTACATCCTGGACCTTTTACGGGCTGGCAGGCTCAGCCGCTGCCAATGGCTGGCTGTTTATGCCCATTCTGCTCGGGCCGGTGCTGCTGTTTCTGTTCGGTCAACCTCTGCTGAGGCGTATTGCCGCTCTGTGCCGCCAGGAAAACACGCGCAGCATTGCTGATTTCCTCGCCGCCCGTTACGGCAAACGTCAGGGAATTGCCAGTACGGTAACCCTGATCATGGTGTGCGCCACCGTGCCTTATATAGCTCTGCAGATGAAGGCCATCTCTGACACTATGTTGCTGCTCTTGCCGGACAGTCACGTCAGCCCGCAGCAGTTGAGCACCCTGATTACCGCGATCCTGATCACTCTGGTCATTTTCTTTGATAACCGCCGTCTCGAAGGTGCCGGATATCATGCCGGCCTGATGACAGCGATTGCCTTTGAATCCCTGATCAAACTCATCGCCATGATCGCCATCGCCCTGTTGGCGGTGGTGCTGATCAATCAGGACAGCCAGCGCCTGCTGGCAGCCCACGAGGCATTACAAACCTTCCTTGCACCGCAGCTGAGTTACCGCTTTGTGCTGGAAACCCTGATTTCAGCCGCTGCGGTGCTCTGTCTGCCACGTATGTTCCATGTGACCTTTGTCGAGCTGGTTTCACAACGCCACCTGCGCATTGCCGGTTTTACCTTTCCGCTGTATCTGGTGATCACCGCCCTCTGTATTCTGCTGATCAGTATCGCCGGGACCGTGGTGTTCGCCGGGCAGGCAGTGCCCGCCGATACCTACGTCATGATGCTGCCGGTGAACGCCGCGAACGACTGGCTGACCCTGCTGGCCTTTATCGGCGGAGTATCTGCAGCTACGGCCATGATCATCGTGGCCTGTATTACGCTCAGCTATATGCTCAGTAATGATGTGGTACTGCCCTACCTGATGCACAGGCGGCGTTTTCAGCTGGTTCCGGCACCGGATTACTCCAGGGCCATGATCAACAGTCGCCGCCTGACCGTGGTGCTGGTACTGGTGATGTCGGCTGTGTATCAGACCCTGCTGGCCAACGATGTACGCCTGACGGACATAGGGCTGGTCGCCTTCACTCTGGCCATCCAGGTCTGCCCGCCCATGCTGTTTGGCGTCTACAGCGCCCGTGGTAACGCCAGTGCCGCCTATTCCAGCCTGATTGCCGGTTGCAGCGTGTGGTTTATTACTTTGATGATTCCGCTGCTGATACAGGCAGGCCTGCTGTCATCTGAAATTCAGTCTCAGGGGCTGTTTGGTATCGGCTGGCTGCGACCCGACCACCTGTTCAACAGCGGATTTGCCGACCCTTTCAGTCGCGCCGTAACCCTGAGTCTGAGCGCCAATGTGCTGGCCTACTGGTTGTTTTCCGGTATCGGCAAAACCAACCTCTCTGACCGTATTCAGGCCAAAGCCTTCCTCAATCTGTCGCGTGCCAGACCCTCGCGGCGTAAACGCAATTACCTGATTGCCGACCTGCAGGCACTGCTGATCAGCTTTCTGGGTGAAAGCACCACGCGCCAGCTGATCTACCGCCACAGCACACCGTCGGACAGCTTTGCCTCCGGTGAACTGGTGGATGCCGCCGAACATGCTCTGGCTGGCGTGGTCGGGGTGACGTCAGCCATCCGCCTGCTCAGCACGCTGGAGAACCGCAGCCAGCTGGGCGTGGAAGATGTCGTTAATATCTTTGAAGAAACTTCACGGGCATTCCGCTTCAATCAGGACATGATTGTGGCGTCGTTTGAAAGCATGTCGTCGGCCATCAGTGTGATGGATGCCAACTTCCGTCTGGTCAGCTGGAATGCCAACTACGAAAAAATGTTCCGCTACCCCGATGGCGTACTCAGGGTCGGTATTCCGGTCGCGGATCTGGTGCACTTCAACGCCGAGCGTGGTCTGCTCGGCCCCGGCAGCGCCGAAGAACATGTGGAAAAACGCATGGAGCACCTGCGCTCCGGCAGCCCGTACCGGGTGGTGCGCAATCAGGGTGACCGCGTCATCGAGATCAAAGGTAACCCTCTGCCGGGCGGGGGGTATGTCACCACCTACGACGACATCAGTGAGTACATCGACGCTCAGGACCGGCTGGAAAAAACCCGGCTGTACCTGGAACAACGGGTAAAAGAGCGCACCAATGAGCTGGAGCGTGCCCAGCGCATGGCGGTAGAGGCCAACCAGAGCAAATCACGCTTTATTGCCCACGCCAGCCACGACATTCTGCAACCACTGAACGCCGCCAACCTCTATGCCAGCCTGCTGCTTGAGCAGGCACGTAAGGCCGGAGCCGGAAATATTGAGATTATTGAGAACCTGAACAGCGCCATTCAGTCGAGTGAGCACATCATAGGAACGTTTCTGGAAATCTCGAAGCTGGATACCGGCGCTATCCGTACCGAGTGCAAAGACATTCCCCTGACCACTCTGCTGGAGCCTCTGGTTGCTGAATTCCGCGTGCAGACCAGCGCCGACACCGACATCCGCTATGTACCGACCTCCGCTGTGGTGTACAGCGACCCGAGATATCTGCGACGCATCATCCAGAACTTTCTGTCGAACGCGGTGAAGTACACCCAGGGTGGCAGGATACTGCTGGGTTGCCGTCACCGCCCGGACCGGCTGCTGGAAATCTGTGTACTGGATACCGGCGCGGGTATTCCCGAAGCCGACCTCGAGCATATTTTTGATGACTTCTTCCGCTCCTCTCAGCAACAGACCGTCAGCGGCATTGGTCTGGGCCTGGCGGTGGCCAAACGCTTTGCTGAGCTGCTCGGACATCAGATTCAGTGCCAGAGTGAATCCGGTAAAGGCAGCATGTTCTCTCTGCTGGTGCCTCTCGGTCAGAGCCGTCCGCAGGCGCAGAAGAACGAAACCCTGCTACCGGACATGCTGCCGGACAACCTGCGTGGCCGGCGGATTTTTTGCGTGGATGACGATGTGCGGAACATCCGGGCACTGGAAGCCGTGCTTACGGAGTGGGGCTGTGAATTCAGCAGCGCCGCTGGGGCAGGCCCTGCACTGGCGTACGCACAGCAAAACCCGGACGCGCCACCGGATCTGCTGGTCGTGGACTGGCATCTGGAAGACGGCAATAACGGTGTGGAACTGGCCCGGGAGTTACGCAAACTCTGGAAGAAAGAGGTGCCAGGCTGTCTGGTCTCCGCCGCTCCCGAACCCGACTTCAAGGTCCAGGCCGCCGCCAACCGTATGGCCTTCCTGCGTAAGCCGATCAAGCCCGGCCGGCTACGGGCACTGCTGGAGCAGCTGGTGAGGAAAGGCTGAGGTTTGATTATGCCTCGTCGGGATGAATCGCCAGCTTATTCATTTCCAGAATCGCCTGCACCCGGTTGGACACATTCAGCTTTCGGAATATCGCAGTGATGTGTGCTTTCACTGTGGCTTCGGTAACACCGATTTCATAGCCAATCTGCTTGTTCAGCCAGCCTTCTTTCAGCAGACACAGCACCTTGTACTGCTGCGGCGTGAGCGAGGCGATTTTACCGGCCAGGTCTTTTTCTTCCGCGCTGATGGGTTTAAGTGCTGCTTTGAAACGTTCTTCCACCCAGATTTTGCCATCCAGAACGGCAGTAATGGCTGCTGACATCTGCTCCGGACTGAGGGATTTGGAAATATACCCGAGTGCGCCATGACCCAGCGCGCGGTTCACCGTGGCCTGCTCTTCGTTGCCGGAGACAATCACCACAGGGATACCCGGAAAGGTTTCGCGGATGGTTACCAGACCGAACAGGTCCATACTGCCGGGCATATTCAGGTCAAGCAGCAGCAGATCGACATCCTCAAGGTTTTCGAGGTCGTGCAGCGTACTCTCCAGCGTCTGCGACTGGCTGATGGAGGAGTCCGGATAGTTCTGGCTGATCACCTGCACCAATGCCGTCCTGAACAGCGGGTGATCATCCGCAATATGAAAATGGTACATAGTCCCTGAGTATAGTTTTTATTCTTAAGGACATTAGAAACAATAAAATCAAAGAATGCGAGCGCCTTCTGTCTCCGGCAGACGCCCGCAGAGTCGGTCAGGCGGAGTTATTCCCCGCGGTTCAGCCGACCTTCTATCAGACTGGTGACCACCGTCGGGTCCGCCAGCGTTGACGTATCACCCAGATTATCCAGCTCGTTACTGGCGATCTTGCGCAGAATGCGGCGCATGATCTTGCCGGAACGGGTCTTGGGCAGGTCTTTCGCCCACTGGATTTTATCCGGCGAGGCAATCGGTCCGAGTACACCCCGTATCGTAGCGCGCAGAGACTCGGTCATCTCTTCGGTGGGTTCGGTACCGGCCACCGGCGCGGCGTAGATGTAAATCGCTTCGCCTTTGATATCGTGCGGATAACCCACAACTGCCGCTTCTGTCACCAGCGGATGCTGGACAGCCGCACTCTCAATTTCTGCCGTACCCAGGCGATGACCGGAGACGTTGAGCACGTCATCAACCCGGCCCGTGATCCAGTAGTCGCCGTCCTCATCACGGCGGGCGCCGTCACCGGTAAAGTACTTGCCCGGATAGGTGGTGAAATAGGTTTCCACAAAACGTTGGTGATCTCCCCAGATAGTCCGGCCCTGTCCCGGCCAGGACTCCGTGATCACCAGATGACCTGAGGCAGCACCTTCAAGCACGGTGCCGTCGCTTTCGACCAGTTGTGGATGCACTCCGGTGAATGGTTTGCCAGCCGACCCGGGTTTTGAGCCTTTCGACTGATCCAGCGGCAGGATCATCTGGCCACCGGTCTCTGTCTGCCACCAGGTATCCAGAACCTCAACCTTGCCGTTACCGAAGTCGTTGCGGAACCAGTCCCACACGCCGGGGTTGATTGGCTCACCGGCCGAACCGAGGAGACGCAGCGAACTGCGCTCTGACGAGTTCAGGGATTCGGCTTTGTCGGCCATCAGCAGACGGATAGCGGTTGGCGCTGTGTAGAAAATACTGACCTTATGACGGTCAATAATCTCGCCGAAACGGCCCAGATCCGGATAGTTAGGAACCCCTTCATACATAACGGTTGTCGCACCGGCGGCCAGAGGGCCGTAAACCACATAGGTGTGCCCGGTAATCCAGCCGATATCGGCGGAACACCAGTACACATCATTCTCATCCGCTGCAAAGGAATGACGGAATGTGGTATCGGCATAACAGAGGTAACCGCCGGTGGCGTGCTGGATGCCCTTGGGCTTACCGGTGGAGCCGGAGGTATAGAGAATAAACAGCGGATGTTCCGCCGGGAACCCTTGCGTTACATGATGGGCCGGCTGCCGGTCGACCAGTTCGCGGTAATCAATATCGCGGGTGTACTCCTGATAGTCGACACCGGAGTCAGTCGGATGACGCACCACGACAACGTTGTCGACCTGCTCGCTGTTCCCGAGTGCCAACGCGTCATCGACAATATCTTTCAGCATGATGCGTTTACTGCCACGGCGGGCGTGTGTGGCCGTAATCACCACCCGTGCACCGCTGTCGTCAATGCGGTCAGCCAATGCGCGGGCTGAAAAACCACCAAACACCACGGAGTGAATAGCACCGATACGAGCACAAGCCAGCATGGCATAAGCAGCTTCGGGAATCATTGGCATATAAATGATCACCCGGTGGCCTTCTTTCACGCCCAGTTCGGTCAGGGCATTGGACAGCCGGCTGACCTCTTCGTACAGCATCTGATAAGAGATATGCTGCGCCACATCCATATCCTGGCTTTGCCAGATAATTGCGGTTTTATCTTTCTTCTCCGGCAGGTGCCGATCGATGCAATTTTCCGCAATATTCAGAAAGCCATCTTCAAACCAGCGGATATATAAATTATCCGGATCAAAAGATATGTCTTTAAGCTTAGTGAAAGGCTTACGCCAATTAAGAGATTTAGCCTGCATTCTCCAGAAAAGATCACTACCTGAGTGTGAGCTTTCTTTCATCGACGGTTTAAAAGCTGCGCTTTTAGAGTGTGGATTAACGTGCATAAATGCCTCCCGATAAGCCTGAGCATGTTCACTACAGTGCCGAGTTGGCGCGAAAGATTCTATTCGACACTGGTCGAATACCGACCATAGTCTATATTCGACTAATGGCTAGCAGCCATGGACGGTAAGAACGGCTTATCGTGTCTTTGTAGCACTCATAAACGGAGGGTGGCTCACAATGAAGCAACATAAAAATAATTTCATAAACGCAACACTAATGGCCGGAATTCTGGCAGCAACCAGCGCTCAGGCAGTCGAGCTGGGCAACTTTAATGGCACGGATGTCTCAATAAAGGGTTACATCAAATTTGATGCCATGGTGTCTGATTACAGCGACGGCACCCTGGCACCTGAAAGTATCGGCCGCGATTTTTACGTACCGTCACTCACACCGGTGGGCGGTGAAAGTGAAACCACCGCAGTAGACTTTCATTCCCGTCAGACCCGCCTTGGTCTGGCCACCAAAACTGATATGGATGGCCATACGCTCAAGTCGTATACCGAGATCGATTTTATGGCTACCGCCGGTGGCGACGAACGGATCTCCAACTCACGTGTACCGCGTCTGCGTCATGCCTTCTTAAGTTACGACAACTGGCTGTTCGGTCAGACCTGGTCCACCTTCATGAACGTCAACTCACTGCCGGAAACCCTCGACTTCATCGGTAATACCGATGGTGCCGTGTTCGTCCGCCAGTCGCAGATCCGTTATACCAACGGACCAATCCAGATTGCACTGGAAAACCCGGAGACCGCAGTGACTGTTTATGACGGCACCACGGCTTCCCGAGTGGTCACCGATGACAACTCCATGCCCGATGTTGTCGTACGCTATGACATGAAAGCCGGTGATATGTCACTCACCGCTGCCGGTATCCTGCGTCAGCTGGCCTACAACAATGGTGCTGGATTCGACGAAACCACCATGGCGTATGGTGTCAGCCTGTCGGGCGTGTACATGCTTGGTAAGGACGACGTCAAGGTGATGGTCAATGTCGGCGATGGTCTGGGTCGTTACGTGGCCCTGAACGCCTACAACGACGCTGTGATCAACTCCGACGGCGAACTCGAAGGCGTTGATGCCATCAGCTACTCGCTGTCTTACCGTCACTGGTGGAGTGAGCAATGGCGCTCCAGCGTCGTCTACTCCGCTTTAAGTGTGGATAACGACACCGACTACACCGGCATGAGCGCAACCAGCGACACCAGCAGCGCCCGTGTGAACCTGCTGTACAGCCCGACCAAAGCCCTGACACTGGGTGGTGAACTGGCCTTCGCAAACCGTGAAATTGAAAGCGGTGCCGATGGTTCCATGACCCGCGCTCAGTTCAGTGCCAAGCTTGGGTTCTGATGCGGCAATCCGGTTTTAATGAGAAATTAAAGCCGAAAAAGAAAAGCCCCCTGATGGGGGCTTTTTTTATAACTCAATAAAACCGTTTTCGTTTCTTGGCGTGTTTCAAGAAAAGCAGTATCGTAAGTAGCATCAACCAAAAAGGCTGAAAAGAACCACCTCCGGATGATTTAGATTTCACATCAGTATCATCAAGCTGCTCAATCTCAACACTCACTACATACGGGTCAACTTCACCAGCGTAACCGTAATAAACCAGCCCCACTCCTTTCAGATACGTCCTCACAGAACCATCATAGATCAACGTCACGTACTCATAACTTTCGCCATTCCATTCAGTTAAACCATACTCAGAGAAAGTCAGCTCTTCAACAGAGCTTTCAGACTCAGATTCTCCCAATTCTGCGGTGGAATAATTATAAAAACTGGTGGTATTGAGACCCATTTTTTTCGGCATCTGGATATAACCATCCAATGTACGTGTGACATCTTCAAAGTAGGAAGGCTCTTCGACCTGCTCCTCAATCAGAGCAATACCCGATGAAGTAGCTTTATATATCTTATAAAAACCGTAGTACTCATTCTCCAGAATGTACTCATTTTTATTTCCTGTCGGCCAGATATTAGACTGGTTACCATCGGAACCCGTAATTTTGATAATGCCAAGTGGAAAATAATCAAGGAGATCAATGGTGACCCTTTCGCTTTTAACCTCAGGATCAGTACCTGCCAATATTTCCTGAGCATTGGTCATTCCATCTTCATCGAAATCACCACCGCCATCATAGGGGTTCGCAGGGTCCAAAAAGCTGTAGAGAGCTTCCAGATCATCCGGAACCCTGTCTCCATCAACGTCATCGTCACAGATATCACCAAAACTATCGTAATCCATGTTCATTTGATCGGGGTTGTATAAATCAGGACAATTGTCCTGCCAACGCTGAACTCCATCCTCGTCATCGTCGCTATACTCACCCTCACAGTCGTCTCCAATGCCGTTCAGGTCTTCATCATCCTGAGATGGGTTGTGAACAGTAGGACAGTTATCATCAGGCTCAAGTATCCAGTCTTCGTCTATGTCTGAACCAAATGCCAGATCATCAAGATAATAACTACTTCTTTCATCCGGTTCTTCATCATATGCATAAACCCGGATTTCAATTGTGTGGACACCTGAATCTACGTCTGCCCTGAAATAGTTCCATTCGAACTCTCTGGTGGTAGCGTAATCAGCCACATCACCATCGATCAATGCCATAACCGAGTAATCGTCAGCACTTTCGCCCATTTTAAATTTAAAAAATAAAGCTCCTTCCGAGAAATTAGACGTGATGTAGACTGAAGACACCTCGCCATTCTTGAGGTAATCAGTCGACTTCAATGCATATGTATTTCCAATACCATTTTCGGAAAGTCTCCAGGGGGTATCCGACATGTTGTAAAGGTACCCCAGATCCTGATCGTTAAAGTTCTCTGAAAAGGAACTAACTATGGGAGGGACCGAATCATTATCAGACAGATCACTTTTTGCCCTGAATTCAACAAAATTTGAATACCCATCATTATCAAGATCCCAATCAGCATCGTTTTTGTTCAGTGGATTAAGGCCATATTCTAATTCTATTGAATCAGGAATTCCGTCGTCATCGTCATCGTCATCACATGTATCACCATGCGTATCCCCGTCTTTATCGCTCTGATCGACATTAGCCTCAAAAGGGCAGTTATCAAAAAGATCATATGTACCATCATCATCCTGATCATCATTCACGCCAAATTCAGTAAAAACGGGTATACCTTCCGGATCAGACACCATAGTCAATGTTTCGTTGTATATGAAAATTCTGATTGGATGAATCGAATCGATACGTCTCTGGAACTTAAGCTCGTAATTACTTCCCCAAAGCTGATATTTATACCCACGCTGAGTTACGGTCACCAGTTGTCCTTCGCTCCATATCGAATCTGATATTGCGTTTGACAGATAATCAACCACTTCCAGGGTAGCTGCAGGGTCCATTATTTGTCCGGATCCACTCAGTAGTAGTTGATTACTATCAATCAATATCAATGGAGGCTCAGGGTTTATGATGTCGCCATGGTAAAGAGAATCTCCGTCATCACCAATGATCCCAGTTTCAACATTTATATCCGTCCAGCCAACATCATTGGGAGAGCTATCATCCTGAAAATAATACATCCGACTGTTTTCAGGATTCCACAGATAAACTTTACTGTAATAGCGCCACTCTGCCGAGCTAAGAAGACTTCCCCCGTTATCAAAGAGATACTGAGTATTCCAGGCGCCGGAATAGTCCACAGCAAAAAGGTAATTATCAAATGCCTTAAGTCCATGAATACCCATAGTCAGAACTGTAAAATCAACTTCCTCCGGATCATCTTCCGACAGATCAAAATATGAAATACTTCCATCTTCATAACCAACATAGAGACGATTGTGACTCTCCGAGTAGCTCAACAACAATAGTGGAGTATTAATTTTCAGTGATGTCAGATACTTACCAGAGATCATATCCCACCGAAAAACATTCAGGCTTTCTTTATCATACAAATAAATGACTGAACCACCATTCTGCTCATAAATTTCAGGGGTGTACTGAAACCCCTCTGGATTAAGAGGATCTCCCGGCTGCGGCAGTTCATATTTTGAAATGTCATATTTAGTCACATTTAAAGTCGAGACATCTGTACTCTGAAAGAGAAATACAATATCTCCGTACTCTGATAGAAAATTCGCTCCAGCTACGGAGCTGATTCTTCCCTGTTCAATCAGGTTCTGATCGAAAACAATAACTTCGTCATCCCTAAGGATGATCGGATTGTCATCTTTGAATGTCATCAAATGCGCAACACCAGAGAGGCTTCCAGCATATTCCAAAGTATCTGTCAGATAAACGATACCAGCATCATCAAAGACTTTACTTTCCGATGAATTCATAAACAGATTTGCAGCATCCGGATAATCACCATGATAAGGTGAATCATCCTCACTCTCTGTGGTTCCATCTGCGTTGATGGACACCTTATAAATATCTGCAGGACCTTGTATTACTGTTCTATAGTAGTAGGCACTTTGTATTTCGGAACCTATATAAGAACTACCTGGAGTTAGTGCATCATGCCTTTCAACTAATGAAAGATCATCTTTATCTATTGAGAGAACTGAATCTTCCTCTTCCCTTGCAAATAAGTACTTCCCTACTGAAGTCATGTCCGTAACCGTACTTCCAGCGTTACGAACAAAAGTATTTGAAGTACCCGACAGAGTCATACGCCGGATCTCTCTATCCAGACCCACATAGATATGAGAAGCATCGATTTCAAACGCTGATGGATAAGATGTCAGTGAAATCTCACTGAGAAATCTCTCCTGCTTCAGGTCGTATCTGACGATCTTATTTGGCGCTGAGTAAAGCGCATACACGACCTCATCCTGCTCTTTGATATCAACCAGAGCTGCATGGAGGGTTGAAATGAAAAATGAAGAAGCAACGGCGGTCAGGCAGGTAAGCGCTTTCCTGAAAGAAAATACCCGGGGCATAAAACGTCCTGTGTACGAAAAGATTCCAGATTAATTTCAGGTTTATCCTGAATGAAATTTCAGGAATCATACCGCTTGTTGTGTGATGACACACCCATTGGAAGTGACGAGATTGGGCACTATGACGGACAAACTACGTATGACAGCTATTTTTACTCACACTTTCAGATGAACCTGAACTCAAAAGATCGATCCGGTGAGTCCAACTTATTACATTGCATTGTTCAAACTCACAGTGTTCAGGCAAGCAACACAGCTACAAAGTTGTCAGAAGTTTCAAGCTGAGAAAATCAGCATTCCCAGGTACAAAGAGTACTCTCTGGATGCGCCCGACATAACAAAGCAGCGTTTTCAGCAGATGCCTCTATTGCCATTCTTCCTAATCTGTCTGGAAGGTGTAACAAACAGAAGGCTACAATGGAGGTTTTAGTCATCTGATTTGCAAGGAACTCTCTGCATGAGTACACATGAAAGAGCTGGCCAGAAAGCGCTTGATACCGACCTGGCTAACATCCCCCGCCTCGTTGCTGACTATTATGTCCGTCAGCCCACTACCGAAACGCTGGTGAGCTTCGGCACCTCAGGTCACCGGGGGAGCTCTTCAAACGGTTCCTTCAACGAGACTCATATTGCTGCCATCTGCCAGGCTTTGGTGGAATACCGTCAGCAACACAGCATTACCGGCCCACTCTATATCGGCATGGATACCCACGCCCTGTCGGAGTGTGCCTTCATCACGGCCATTGAAGTGCTGGTTGCCAACGACATCCACGTGCGAGTGCAGGAAGGACGTGGATACACGCCAACCCCCGTAATCTCGCATGCCATTCTGACCTACAACAATGGCAGGACTACTGAGCTGGCCGACGGTGTGGTCATCACACCATCGCACAACCCACCGCAGGACGGCGGCTTCAAGTACAACCCACCAAATGGCGGCCCGGCGGATACGGACATCACTTCACAGATTCAGGATCGTGCCAACGAGATCATCACCAGCGGCAGTAAAGAAGTCGTCCGCATGGACTTCGCTGAAGCCTGGGCTTCGGATCTGGTAACTGAATACGACTACATTAAGCCGTATGTTGATGACCTGAAGAACGTCATTGATATGGAAGCCATTGCCAAAGCTGGCGTGAAGATCGGGGTTGACCCACTGGGTGGTTCAGGGATCGCCTACTGGGATGTCATTGCCGAGACCTACGGTCTCGATATCACCGTGGTGAACAAGAAAGTCGACCCGACCTTCTCATTTATGACGCTGGATAAAGACGGCAAGATCCGTATGGACTGCTCCAGCCCTTACGCCATGGCCGGTCTGATCGGTATGAAAGACGATTTTGATATCGCTTTGGGGAATGACCCGGATTACGACCGCCACGGCATCGTGACCCCGTCCGTTGGCTTGATGAACCCGAACCACTACCTCGCGGTAGCCATTAACTACCTCTACACCCACCGTCCACAGTGGGCTGATGACCTGGCCATCGGTAAAACGCTGGTGTCTTCCAGCATGATTGACCGGGTAGCTGCCGACTTAGGCAAGAAACTGTCTGAAGTACCAGTGGGCTTTAAATGGTTCGTTGATGGCCTGTATACCGGCAAGTTCGGCTTCGGTGGTGAAGAAAGTGCAGGGGCGTCCTTCCTGCGTAAGGACGGTACCGTATGGTCGACCGACAAAGACGGCATCATTCTCGCTCTGCTGGCCGCAGAAATTAAAGCCGTTACCGGTAAAGACCCGGGTGAGCATTACCTGGCACTGACGGAGAAATTCTCTGCACCTGTGTATAAGCGGATTGATGCACCGGCCACCGGCCCGCAAAAAGCTGTACTGAAGAAGCTGAGTGCGGATGACGTGACGGCGGAGAAACTGGCCGGTGAAGAAATCACTCAGAAACTGACTCATGCTTCGGGCAATGGCGCAGCCATTGGCGGCCTGAAGGTCACCACCGAAAACGGCTGGTTTGCTGCGCGCCCATCCGGCACCGAAGAGATCTATAAGATCTACGCGGAAAGCTTTAAAGGCGAAGAGCACCTTGCTCAGATCATCGAAGAAGCACAGGCGATGGTCAGCGCGACCTTTAAGTCAGCAGGAGTTTAAGTTTTAGAAACGTAAGCCTGATTATCAAGCCCTGACTGGAGACGGTCGGGGCTTTTTTAATGGCCGAAAGAAAATACACCAGATCATGCCTTCCCCAAAACCGCATCACTTCCATGATGGCTACTCTCTGTATGTCCTTGCCTGAAAGTGGGCGCCGGAAACAACAGAGTGCGGCCCAATAAAGGCAGCAGCTATGCTGCTACCCGGACGCTGCAACCTTAGTGCATTTGCACCATCATAAGTACAGCCCCAGAGCCGGAATCGATAATTCACTCCACTTCCTGACATATGTCAGCGTCTGCCTGCCCTGCCTTGGGTATAACAGTAGGACTTACCCGGTTCTGCCATCGGCGGCAGACGTTTCTTTTTTGTTGGACACTGCATCATGACGGATAACCTTCCAGATACGAATATCAGTAGTGGTCTTACTGCAGCTGAAGCTGCACAACGTTTACAGGCCAACGGGCCGAACGAAATTGCTGAAGAAAGCGCACACCCGCTGAAAAAAATACTCGGTTATCTTTGGGGGCCAATTCCCTGGATGATTGAGGCAGCGGCAATTCTGTCGGCAGTCGCTCGCGACTGGCCGGACTTTGCCATCATTCTGGCGATGCTGATTATCAATGCCGGAGTGGCCTTCTGGCAGGAAAATAAAGCCGACAATGCGATTGCGCTGCTGAAACAGAAACTGGCGACACGCTCCCGCGTGCTGCGCGATGGTCAGTGGCAGGATCTGCCGGCCCGTGAGCTTGTCTGCGGCGATATTGTTCACATTAAACCCGGTGATGTCGTACCTGCGGATATCAGATTGCTGAACGGTTCTGATTTATCAGTTGATCAGTCTGCGCTGACCGGTGAGTCTCTCCCGGCGGATAAAAAAGTCGGTGAGCTGGCCTATTCCGGCTCAATCATCCGCAGTGGCGAAATGAAGGCTCAGGTTCAGGCCACTGGCATGAATACCTATTTTGGTAAAACCGCAGCCCTGGTAAAAAGCGCAGGCAACCTTTCCCACTTTCAGCAGGCGGTACTGAAGATCGGCAATTCGCTGATCATCGCCACACTGGCACTGGTAGCAGTGGTGATCATTGCCGGATTAATCCGCCATGAGCCATTTCTCGAAACGCTGAAGTTTTCCCTGATTCTGACAGTCGCAGCGATTCCTGTGGCCTTACCTGCGGTGCTGTCAGTCACGCTCGCCGTCGGTGCCACGGTACTCAGCCGGGGTGGTGCGATCGTGTCCCGGCTTGCGGCCATCGAAGAACTGGCGGGTATGGATGTCCTCTGCTCCGATAAGACCGGCACACTGACCCAGAACCGACTGACACTCGGTGAGGTAGTCTCGGTCAGTGATCTTACGGCGGAGGATATTCTGCAGGCCGCTGCACTGGCGTCCGAACCCGAGAGTAATGACGCCATTGACAGCGCTATTATCTCCGCGCTGGGCGATACGCCTTTGAAAGGTACCGTTATTCATTTCACCCCATTTGACCCGGTACACAAGCTCACAGAAGCGCAGGCCATTCTGGATGGACGCAATCTGACCATCGCCAAAGGTGCGGCGCAAGCCATTCTCAACTGGGCCAATGCCTCAGCCAGCAGCCGCCAGCAGGTCTCGGAACAGGTCGATGCGTTAGCAGGCTCGGGCTATCGCGCACTGGTGGTTGCTGAAAGAAACGATCAGGGGCAAGGGAAGATTCTCGGTCTGCTGCCCTTGTATGATCCGCCGCGTGAAGACAGTGCCGAAACCATCAGCCACCTGCAGAAGATGGGTATCACGGTCAAAATGATTACCGGTGACCACATCGCGATCGCAAAACAGATTGCCGGTCGCCTCGGGCTCGGTCAGCGTTTCTCGGCCGCCGAAGACGTTTTCTCCGGAGAAACAGCCCCCGACGCTGAACAGGTGCTGAAGCAGGACGGTTACGCCCAGGTCTTTCCCGAGCATAAATTCCGCATCGTAAAAACCCTGCAGAGCAGTGATCATCTGGTTGGTATGACCGGTGACGGCGTCAACGATGCCCCGGCATTACGCCAGGCCGATGTCGGGATCGCCGTCAGTGGTGCCAGTGATGCTGCCCGGGCAGCAGCGGATCTGGTACTCACCGATCCGGGGCTTGGCGTCATCCGCAGTGCGGTTGAAGAAGCGCGGCGTATTTTTGAGCGGATGAATGCATACGCCATCTTCCGCATTACGGAAACTATCCGTGTCCTGATGTTCATGACCCTGTCCATCCTGGTATTCGAGTTTTATCCGGTCACTGCCGTGATGATTGTTCTGCTGGCATTGCTGAATGACTTTCCGATCATGATGATTGCCTACGATAACGCGCGACCAGCAGCCAATCCGGTACGCTGGAATATGCCAAGGGTACTGACGCTGTCCGTGGTGTTAGGCCTGACCGGGGTTGTCAGCAGCTTCGCTTTCTTCTGGTTGGTTCAAAGCGTTTGGCAGCTGCCGGAAGCTCAGGTACAGAGTCTGATCTTTCTGAAACTCCTCGTTGCCGGGCACATGACACTGTACCTGACCCGTAACGATGGTCACTTCTGGGATAAACCCTGGCCCAGCATGAAGCTGTTCGTCACCACAGAAGCGACTCAGATTCTTGGTACCCTGGCCACCGTCTACGGTTGGTTTATGGAGCCGATTGGCTGGTCAATGGCGCTGATGGTGTGGGGCTATGCGTTTGCCTGGTTTCTGCTCGGAAATATGCTCAAACGACAGACTCTACGGGTGTTCCGACGGCATAAGTTCAGTGCTGCGTATCAAGGCTGATAACCCTACCTGTTATTGGGTCTCCGCCTTGTGACGAAGTGGAGTACGGGGATAACGTGTTCTTTCAACGCTTTGGATTGCCGCGTCGTTGCGCTCCTTGCAACGACGTTGTCGCAAAGCGGTTATGGACCCTGCGATCAAGTCGCAGGGTGACGGTGTTTTCTTCGATGGCTTATGTTATTCGTCATGCTTCAACCCCACCACCGTCATCCTGTGGCTCTGACGACGTCAGATGGACCACAGGATCCATTTTGCGGTGCCAGTAGTGAGGATAGAGCTGCCTCGATCAGATAGCGTCAGGAGTGTTTCGGGAATGATGCGGAGTAGTACGGGGCATGGATTGCCGCGTCGCTGCGCTCCTTGCAACGACGTTGTCGCAATGACATGACCTACCTCTACCCCAGTTTCAGATAAGACCAGAACACCCTACTCTTCATGGCGACCGCGAGCGCAGCGA
>CETZ01044460.1_pt1 | contig 38278 bp, 23 predicted proteins | sample 531441 | NCBI WGS metagenome assembly CETZ01 (sample SAMEA2623098, study PRJEB7988) | marine metagenome | isolation source: saline water (ENVO:00002010), including | reverse complement strand
GTCCTGAATCAGCAGCATGCCGATTTCCAGCCACTGCTTCTGACCGTGAGAAAGAAGATCTGCGGGCATATCCAGCTTGTCGCCAAGGAAAATCATGTCGGCAATTTCTTTGACTTTGCTGACGACGGCTTCATCGCGGCGGAAGAAAAGTGCGCCCCAGACGTTACGGCCCTTGGGGTAAGAAAGTTCCAGGTTTTCAAAAACCGTGAGGTCTTCATAAATCGACGGGTTCTGGAATTTACGGCCAACACCGGCGTGCACAATTTCGTGCTCTTTCAGTTTGGTCAGTTCTTTACCCTTGAATTTAATCGAGCCTTCGGTGGCCTTGGTGCGGCCACAGATCAGATCCAGCACCGTGGTTTTACCGGCCCCGTTAGGGCCGATGATGACGCGGATTTCCTGTTCTTCGACGTACAGCGACAGATCGTTTACCGCTTTGAAACCATCGAAGGACACGGTCAGGCCTTCAACGCTGAGAACAAAGTCTTTCTGCGGAATGGATTTATTCACTTCAAGCATGTTTGCGTTCCTCCGCAGTCACAGGGGTCCCGACATCAGTGCTGGCTGCAGCCGCAGATTCTGGATCGTCTTTTTTACCCAGACGCAGCAGCAGAGGTTCGATGTAGCTCTGATAAATACCGGCCAGACCGTTCGGGAAGGCCATCACCACACCGATAAACAGTGCGCCCATAGCGAACAGCCAGAGTTCCGGGAAGCTTTCGGAAAAACTGGTCTTGGCGAAGTTGACCAGCAGCGTGCCGTAGACCGCACCGAGGATGGACAGACGACCGCCCAGGGCACAGAAGATCACCATTTCAATCGATGGCACGATGCCGACGAAAGTGGGCGACATAAAGCCGACCTGCAGGGTGAACATGGCACCACCGACGGCGGAGATAGCCGCGGCCAGACAGAAGATAAAGATCTTGAACGACGACACGTCATAACCAGAGAAACGTACGCGTTCTTCACGGTCACGCATGGCGACCAGCAGGCGACCCAGTTTGCTCTTGATCACAAAGGCGGCGATGAAGAGACAGATGAACAGCAGCAGAGCATTCACGTAATAGAGGATGTATTTCGCTTCATCGGTACGGATATCCCAGCCATGCAGGGTACGCAGGTCGGTAATACCGTTCACACCACCGGTATAACCCTGCTGACCAATGATCAGGATGGTCATGATGGCCGCGACAGCCTGCGTGATGATGGCGAAGTACACCCCACCCACACGACGCTTGAACATGGCAACCGCAATGATGAAGGCGAAGATGGCCGGTACCAGAATCACCGCAAACAGGGTGAAGGTGAAGCTGTGGAAGGGCTCCCAGAACCACGGCAGGGCGGTGAGCTGGTTCCAGTCCATAAAGTCAGGAATACCCGGGGTGGACTGAATGGCCGTGTTCTCCGGCGACGAGGCCTCAAGTTTCAGGAACATCGCCATGCAGTAACCGCCGAGGCCAAAGAAAATCCCCTGGCCGAGACTGAGTACGCCGCCGTAACCCCAGCACAGTACGAGGCCGAGGGCGACAAAGGCGTAAGTCAGGTATTTGCCGACTAAGTTGAGGCGGAAAATATCCAGCGACAGCGGCAGGATCACCAGCAGAAGGATGGCCAGTATCAGCATGTGGCTGTACTGGTTGCGGGCAAAAAATTGGGCAATATTCGACATAATTTCCGCTTCCTCAGTGGCGAACTTTCAGAGTGAACAGACCCTGTGGACGCAGCATCAGAATGCCGACCACCACAAGCAGGGTGAGGACTTTGGCCATGGAGCCGCTGAGGAAAAATTCCATCGTCGACTGGGCCTGAGAAATGGTGAAGGCAGACGCCACAGTACCGAGCAGACTGGCCGCGCCACCGAACACCACCACCAGGAAGGTATCGACGATGTACAGCTGGCCGGAGGTCGGACCGGTGGAACCGATCATGGTGAAGGCGGAACCGGCGATACCGGCGATACCACAGCCCAGAGCGAAGGTCAGGCGGTCCACTTTTTCGGTATTGATGCCCACCGCAGCGGCCATCGGACGGTTCTGCACCACAGCGCGGGTCTGCTTACCGAGACGCGATTTCTGCATCATCAGAGCGACGGCGACGGTGATAACAATGGTCAGGGCCATCACGAACAGGCCGTTGATCGGTACTTCCACCATGTCGGTGATAGCGATGGAACCCATCAGCCAGTCCGGCAGGGTCACACCCACTTCGCGGGCGCCGAACACAGTACGGTAGAACTGCTGCATGATGAGGCTCAGGCCCCAGGTCGCCAGCAGGGTATCCAGCGGGCGGTGATACAGGTGCCGTATCATCGCCCATTCGACAAAGGCCCCCAGAGCCCCCGACACGAAAAAGGCCACGATCATGGCGATAAAAAAGTAGCTGGCGTAAATGCCTGGCAGATATTCAGAAAACAGGTTGGAAATGATGTAGGTCGTGTAAGCACCGAGAATCATAAATTCGCCGTGTGCCATATTGATCACACCCATCTGGCCGAAAATAATCGCCAGACCCAGTGCCATCAGAACAAAAACAGAAAACAGAATAAGACCGGCAAAACCCTGCATGGCAAAAATTGAGGTCAGCTCGGCCGCGGTATAGTCGGCAAACATAGTTCTTCTCCCCGGTGTGTCAGATGTCCGGTCGCGGCCTGTCCCTCTGTGGGGTTCAGCAGGCCGCTTCCGGGGTTTTCAGATCGTGCGGTGTAAGGCCTGTCTGCTGTTCACTGGCAGGCGGGCCTTACGGGTGGGGCCGGTCTTACTGGTAACCCTCGGGGAATGGGTTTGGCTCAATCAGGTCGTCACTTTCGTAGACGATCTTGTACTGGCCATCCGGCTCAGCCAGACCGATACGGGTCTTGGACCAGAGGTGGTGGTTTTCGTGGATACGGACATAACCTTCAGGAGCGGTGGTCAGCTCAATACCCGGTGAGGCCGCGCGGACTTTGTCGATATCGAACGAACCGGCTTTCTCAACCGCCGCTTTCCACAGCCATGGGCCAAGGTAAGCCGCCTGAGTTACGTCACCGATCACGATGTCATCACCCCAACGCTCTTTGAAGGCTTTCACGAAGGCCTGGTTGTTGTCGTTCGGCAGAGACTGGAAGTACTTCATGGAGGCGTAGATACCGTCGATGTTCTCACCACCGATACCCAGGATTTCATCCTCGGTCACGGAGATGGTCAGGAACAGCGGCTTCTCTTTGGTCATGTCGATACCAGCGGCTTTCAGCTGCTTGTAGAAGGCCACGTTGGAGCCACCCACCACAGAGATGAAGACCACGTCCGGTTTCTTCAGCTTGATCTTGTTGATCACAGAGTTGAACTGGGTGTGACCCAGCGGATAGTACTCTTCGCCTACGACTTTCAGACCAAGCTTGTCGATATGCTTACGCGCAATCTTGTTGGAGGTCCGTGGCCAGATATAATCTGAACCCAGCAGGTAGAAGGTTTTGGCACCTTTGGTTTCTTTCGCCCAGTCGATACCTTCGAGGATCTGCTGGGTGGCTTCCTGACCGGTGTAGATCACGTTCGGTGACTGCTCCAGTCCTTCGTAGAAGGTCGGGTAGTAGAGCATGCCGTTGTACTGTTCGAACACGGGCAGTACGGCTTTACGTGACGCTGAGGTCCAGCAGCCGAATACAGCAGCGACTTTGTCGTTCACCAGCAGTTTTTTCGATTTCTCCGCGAAGGTCGGCCAGTCACTGGCACCGTCTTCCTGGATGTATTCGATCTTGCGGCCGAGTACACCGCCCATGGCGTTGATCTGTTCGATCGCCAGTTTTTCAGCCTGTACTGAGCCGGTTTCACTGATGGCCATTGTGCCGGTGACGGAATGCAGAATGCCGACTTTCACGGTATCGGCGGTGACGGCAAGGCCGGTAGAATTCGCTTCGTCAGCCATCGCCGGAAGGCTGGCATGAGCAAGCATCATGGCTGCCGGCAGTGCCAGCAGTTGTTTGAGTAAACTGCGGCGCTGGGGAGCCGCGGACTTGGAAGGTTTTGAAAGCATGGTCTGGCCTCGCTGGTTGGTGGATGTTGCAGAAGCCTTTACAGAATGCTCAGGAAGGGCCGGAGACTGAATGCGCGCTTTGTGTCACCCGACTACGTCATTTGACGTAGAGGGGCTGAGGCAGGGGTTGGTGCTATAGTCGGATTGATCAATTCAGGTGGTACACCTGACAACCATGCATGAGCCGTCATGGAATGTCGGGTTACAACTTACAGGCCTTTCCACAGTTATGAACGGGAAACACTTCACCAGCCGGCGCAGCTACAACCGCTGGGTTGCTAACCAGACCCTGGAAGATTTTGCCCTGCGCTTCACCGCCAAAAAGGCACGGCGCTGGTCGACTTCCCGGGTAGTGAACACGGCGATGGGCTCCATTTCCTTTCTGGCGCTCGAGGCCATCGGTGCCGCCGTGACCTTCCTGTATGGCTTTGATGCCACTCTGACCGCCACCATGGCGGTGTCGGCCATCATCTTCCTGACCGCCATTCCCATCAGTTACTACGCTGCGCGTTATGGCGTCGACATTGATCTGCTCAGCCGCGGTGCCGGGTTTGGCTACATTGGCTCGACCATTACGTCGCTGATCTACGCCACTTTCACCTTTATTTTTCTGGCACTGGAATCGGCTATCATGGCCTCGGCCATGGAGATTCTGTTCGGCGTGCCCCTGTGGCTCGGGTATCTCATCAGTATTCTGGTGGTCATTCCGTTGGTGACCCACGGCATCACCCAGATAAGTCGTTTTCAGCTGTGGAGTCAGCCGGTGTGGCTGCTGCTGCAGATTACGCCGTTCATTTTTATTCTCTGGCATGAGTGGACCAGCCTCGGCATGTGGACGGACTTTCAGGGTATCCGCGCGCTGCCGGAATCCCCGCCCCAGAATCTGAACCTGATTTACTTCGGTGCGGCTTCGGCCGTGATGTTCTCGCTGATGGCCCAGATCGGTGAGCAGGTCGATTTCCTGCGCTTTCTGCCCGAGCCGGAAAAGGGCAAACGTCTTGGCTGGTGGCTGGGGTTAATGGCGGCCGGACCGGGCTGGGTACTGATCGGTATCCTGAAAATCATGGCCGGATCCTTCCTGGCCGTACTGGCGCTGTCTCATGGGCTGCAGCCGTCGGAGGCGGCAGACCCGACGCACATGTACCTGCTGGCCTTCAGTTATCTGATGGATTCCCCCATGGCCATCATCGCCGTGACCGGCATCTTCGTGGTGCTGTGTCAGGTAAAAATCAACGTCACCAACGCCTATGCCGGCTCTATTGCCTGGTCGAACTTCTTTTCGCGCCTGACGCACAGCCACCCCGGGCGGGTGGTGTGGCTGTTTTTTAACGTCATCATCGCCCTGATGCTGATGGCACTCGGTGTCTATGACTCGCTCGAACATATTCTCGGCATTTATTCGAACGTCGCCGTGGCCTGGGTTGGTGCTCTGGTGGCGGATCTGGTGGTGAATAAGCCGCTGGGGCTGAGTCCGAAACACATTGAATTCAAACGCGCCCATCTGTACGACGTGAATCCGGTTGGCTTCGGCGCCATGTTTCTGGCTTCGCTGGTCGGCATTCTGGCGTATTCCGGCCTCTGGGGCCCGGTGATGCAGGCCATGTCATCGTACCTCTCTCTGACTGTGGCCTTTGTCACCGCGCCGCTGATTGCCTGGCTGACCCATGGCCGTTATTACCTGGCGCGCGAGATCATTCCGCTGGCGGAGACGAAGGAACAGCATGTGTGTGTGGTGTGCGATAACCGTTTTGAAGCGGAAGACATCGCCACCTGTCCGGCTTACGCCGGGCATATCTGCTCACTGTGCTGCTCGCTGGAATCGCGCTGTCACGACCAGTGCAAAACCAAGGCGCGCATTACTGATCAGGTCGAGGCCTTGCTGGTGGCGGTGCTGCCAGACTGGATTATCCAGCGCATGAATCCGCGCGTGACTCAGTTCACCGGCTTTATGATGATTCTCGGCAGTCTGGTCGGGGTGATGTTCTGGCTGGTGTATCAGCAGGTACCCGATGCCGAAGCCGGGCGCACTCTGGTCGGCGCGACCCTGCTGCAGGTGTATGTGCTGCTGTTTATCATCATTGGTGTACTGATCTGGCTGGTGGTGCTGGCCAATGAAAGCCGTCTGGTGGCGTTGGAAGAGGCCATGCTGCAGACCGAACTGCTGCGCGAAGAAATCAGTGCCCACGAAAAAACCGACCGCGCCCTGCAGCTGGCGAAGGAGTCGGCGGACGCTGCCAACCAGGCGAAAAGCCGCTACCTCAGTGGCATCAGCCATGAACTGCGCAGCCCGCTCAACGCCATCCTCGGCTACGCCCAGATTCTGCACAAAGATCAGACCCTGAGCGATAAGCAGCGCGGTCAGGTCGGCATCATCAGCCACAGTGGCGACCATCTGGCCGACCTGATCGAAGGTCTGCTGGATGTGTCGCGTATCGAAGCCGGGCGGCTGGATATCCGCAGTGAAGAGGTGGCCATCCGCGAGCTGCTCGATAATCTGGTAGCTATGTTCCGCACTCAGGCGGAGAGCAAAGGCATTGCCTTTATCTACCAGCCGAGCCCCTATTTACCGGCGGTGGTGCGCACCGATGAAAAACACCTGCGCCAGATTCTGATTAATCTGCTGTCGAACGCGGTGAAATACACTCAGGAAGGTTCGGTGACTTTCTCGGTGCGTTACCGCAGTCAGGTGGCGGAGTTCAGCATCTGCGATACCGGCACCGGCATTGATGCCTCAGAACATGAGCGCATCTTCCAGCCGTTTGAACGTATCCGTAAACCCGGCTCGGCACAGGCCGCAGGCACTGGCCTGGGGCTGACCATCAGTCAGCTGCTGGCGGACATCATGGGCGGTGAAATCTCGCTGGAAAGTGAACCGGGGCAGGGCAGCTGTTTCCGTCTGACCATGATGCTGTCCAGCGTCGCCAAGGCCAGCATCAAAGCCGAAGTGCCCAAACGGGTGGCCGGTTATCACGGCCCGGTACGCACCATCATGGTGGTCGATGATGACGCCTCACACCGGGGTGTGGTCAGCGAGATTCTGACCCCGCTGGGCTTTGTCATTCTGGAAGCGCCGGACGCCGAAGCCTGTCTGCAGGCCTGCCGTGACGCCAGCATTGATCTCTTCCTGCTGGATATTTCCATGCCTGGTATGTCCGGCTGGGAGCTGCTGCAGGCGCTGCGTGATCACGGTGTGACCGTGCCCATCGTCATGCTCTCTGCCGATGCCGAGCACAGCGTGCAGGAGATCACGCTGGCGCGGCAGCCGGACCACAATGCCTACCTGATCAAGCCGCTGCGCGACCGCTTCCTGCTGGATACGCTGGCGCGCGTACTGGGGCTGGAATGGTTCTACGAATTACTGCCGCTGCGGACCGAAAAGTCCCTGCCGGCGGCCCCTCCGTCCGGTGATGAACTGCCACAGGACCTGCCGGAAAAAGCGCTCCGTACCCTGATCAGCCATGCCGAAGTTGGCTACATACAGGGTATTGAGCAGACACTGGACGAACTGGCGCAGTATCCCTCTGCCAGTGATTTTATCCGCCTGACCCGCAGCTTTCTGTCCGCACTGCGTTTTCAGGACATTGTTTCTCTCTGCTACCGGGTGATCCGTCATGAATGAGACTACACGCGGCAGTATGGTGCTGGTGGTGGATGATGAGGCCGACTCTCTCACCTTTATGAACGAAGCACTGAGTGCTGCCGGTTATACCGTGCTGGTGGCCATGGACGGAGACCAGGCACTGGTTATTGCCGAACGTATGCAGCCGGATCTGATCCTGCTGGATGCCATCATGCCCGGAAAAACCGGGTTTGAATTGTGCGAGCTGCTGAAAGCCTCGCCAGATCTTGAGCCCATTCCGGTGATCTTTCTCACCGGTCTCAGTGCCAGCGACGACGTCGTACGTGGTCTGAGCTGTGGCGGGGTGGATTTTCTCTCCAAGCCGATCAACCTCGAAGTCATGCTGGCGCGGGTACGGGTGCATCTGGCCAATGCCCGCAAGGCCCAGAGTGCCCGTAAGGCGCTGGACGATATCGGCCAGCCGGCCTTCAGCTGCTCCCAGCAGGGTGAGCTGCGCTGGGTAACCAGCAGTGTTCTGCGCGGGCTCTCTGATCGCGGTCTGGAAGAGACGGATCTGGATGCGGCACTGGCGACGAAAGCCTTTGTCGACTGGCTGCGGCGTGGCCCGCAACGTCATGCCAGCTACCGCCTGCCGGTGGGGGAACAGGAGCTGACGGTGAAACTGCTCGGGCACCCGGCCCCGGATGAATGCCTGCTGAGACTGGTGCAGCAGGATGAGACGTCGCAGTTAATGGTCCTGCGCCATACCTTCAGCGTCACCGACCGGGAAGCTGAAGTGCTATTCTGGCTGAGCCGGGGTAAAACCAATCAGGAGATTGCGCAGATACTGTCGGTCAGCCCGCGCACGGTGAACAAGCATCTGGAGCCCATCTTCCGCAAGTTAGGGGTGGAGAACCGCACCGCAGCCGTGGCGCAGGCGCTGCAGGTGTTATCGGAGCAGTGAGTCGGTCGGATTGCTTCGCCGTAGCTAGAAACAACGTTATTTTTTCGAAGTGATCGTGAAGACGTTTCCGATTCAGAAGCATATGTTTTATTGATGAACTACTCGAACTAAATACCGTCATCCCGCGGGATCCATAAGTAGTCCGCAGCACGGCTCTCAAAAAACCATGTTTTAATTTCATGATTTTCTGGATCCCGCGGTCAAGTCGCGGGATGACGTTTTTTAAAATTTTAATCTGCTCTCAGTTTTCATGGTTCTGAAAAATTTTTAAATATCTCGTTATTGCGGCAGCTTCGTTTCAAGAATTGAGGCTCAGTGGCAGTCAACCGATCGCTGATTAATTTATCCGTAACTGGATTACTTCGCTGTTGCTTGTAATGACGTCTTTTAAAATTTTAATCTGCTCTCAGTTTTCATGAGTTCTGAAAAATTTATAAATATCTCGTCATTGCGGCAGATTCGTTTCAAGAATTGAGGCTCAGTGGCAGTCAACCGATCGCTGATTAATTTATCCGTAACTGGATTACTTCGCTGTTGCTTGTAATGACGTTATGTTTTCGAAGTGATCGTGAAGACGTTTTCGATTCAGAAACATACGTTTTATTGATGAGCTACTCGGAATTAAACACCGTCATCCCGCGGCTTGACCGCGGGATCCATTCGGGTAACCGGGTGCTTCCACGTTTTTCACGAAGTGATCGTCATGAAGTGATCCTCATGAAGTGTCGCAATGACCTGACGAGCGAGGGGCTCGCAATGAACTCCCGTCGTAGGGTGCGCATTGCGCACCATGAACAGGGTTTTAACCTGAGAGTGTTGTGCACGGTGTGCACCCTACGGGTGTTTCTCATGTTCGTGACGACTGTGTTTACGCTCCCGCGTCTGCGACGGGTTCTCGCCAAATAACCCTTTATAATCCTTGGCAAACTGTCCGGGATGCCAGAAGCCCCAGTCAGCGGCAATCACCGACACCGGACGCTCATCCGCAGCATCACTCAATGCCCGGCGCACCTGATTCAGGCGCGCGGCTTTCAGAAACTTCAGCGGGCTGACACCGAGAATGCTTTCAAAGCTGTACTGCAGGGTACGGCGGCTGACGTGGGTCAGTTCACACAGCTCGGTCATGGTTACCGGCACATCCTGATGGTCCAGCATCCAGCCCTTCACTTTATCCACTACGGCTTTGCGGTGCGTGTAGCTGCTGGCGTTGCGCTGCACCGGAGTTTCTTTGCGCAGCAGCTCCAGCAGGGTGGTCAGTACCAGATGACGCTGCAAACGCTGATGCAGCCCCGGCGTGTCCGGATGCATCATATTCGCCAGCAGACGACGGACCTGAGCCAGGGTTTCTGGCGGCAGATTCAGGCGCGGGAATTCATTCAGGCTCAGTCCCTGCAGATTGATCTGTTCATGTTCCGCCGCTCTCACTAAAGCATCGGTACGGATCACCAGACCGTAAATATCAAAATCCCCCGGGGTGACCAGCTCAAAATCACAGGCGCCGGGGCGACACATGATCTGATTACTCTCAACCCGCTGACCATTGATGCGGCAGTCGGCATCTTCTGCCGTGATTCCCAGCCAGATGGCATCCGGCCAGACATTGCATTGCTGACGCAGCGCCTGGCTGGTGTGCTCGCGGAACACCTGCAGACCGTCCAGCGCAAACTCATCCAGCCGTCCGTAAAAACGTCCGCCGCTGAGCTGGTCGTATTCCTGCTGCCAGTTGGTGAGGTTGTGGGCATGCAGGTCGGCGTCAAAGGCTTCAGAGGTGTTCAGGCCTTTGGACGCTTCAGTGCTGTGCTCTGGTGCGGTGTGTGTCTGGTATTGGTGCATTCTGGTGCTCCCGTCCCCGCTCAGGGGATGAAGGCAGGTGGTTAAATTTCAAACTGCCGGGACATCCTACCGCGCTGCAGCGCCGTGTCTACGGGCTTTGCAGCCGGGTCATGAAAGTTTGCCAAAATTTGATAGGCCGCTGGAATATTGCTGGCTTCAGGTCATGAAAGTGCAACAAACGTACCTTTCATAAGGTTGAGAATTCATGACCTATAAGTACATGCTGGGTGACCAGACCTGGACCTTCAGCAGCCTTGCCGAACTGATGGCGCGTGCCACACCGGCCCGTTCCGGCGACCGCCTTGCCGGAGTCATTGCCCGCTCTGCCGAAGAACGCGCGGTGGCGCAGATGGCCTTAGCAGAGGTGCCACTGAAGCAGTTTCTGAGCGAAGCTTTAGTGCCTTATGAAGACGACGAAGTCACGCGTCTTATTATGGATGAGCACGACGCCGCTGCGTTTTCGGCCATCTCTCATCTGACCGTCGGTGACTTCCGCAACTGGCTGCTCAGCGACATGGCCACGCCCGAGGTGCTCGCCGGAGTCCGTGCCGGGATCACGCCGGAAATGGCGGCGGCGGTGAGCAAGATCATGCGCAATCAGGATCTCATCATGGTGGCGAAGAAGTGCCACGTCGTCACCGCTTTCCGCAACACCATAGGACTGCCCGGTCACCTGTCCACGCGTCTGCAGCCAAATCATCCAACCGACGATGTGAACGGCATTGCCGCCAGCATTCTCGACGGCCTGTTATACGGTAACGGCGATGCCGTGATCGGTATTAACCCGGCCACTGACAACGTCGCTCAGGCCATTAAGCTGATGCAGCTGATGGATGAGGTGATCACCCAGTACGAAATTCCGACCCAGTCGTGCGTGCTCACGCACGTGACCAACACCATCGAATGCATTGAAGCCGGTGCGCCGGTGGATCTGGTGTTCCAGTCGATCGGTGGCACCGAAGGCACCAACAGCTCGTTCGGTTTTAACATCGCCACGCTGGCCGAAGCGCAGGAAGCCGCCCTGAGCCTGAAGCGCGGCACTGTGGGTAACAACGTCATGTACTTTGAAACCGGGCAGGGCAGTGCGCTGTCGGCCAATGCCCATCACGGTCTGGATCAGCAGACCTGCGAAGTCCGTGCTTATGCCGTGGCGCGCAAATTCAGCCCGCTGCTGGTCAACACTGTGGTTGGTTTTATCGGCCCGGAATACCTGTTCGACGGCAAAGAGATTGTCCGTGCCGGGCTTGAGGATCACTTCTGCGGCAAGCTGCTCGGCCTGCCGATGGGCTGCGACGTCTGCTACACCAACCACGCCGAAGCCGACCAGAACGACATGGACAACCTGCTGACCCTGCTGGGTGTGGCGGGTTGCAACTTCATCATGGGCATCCCCGGCTCTGATGACATCATGCTCAATTACCAGACCACATCCTTTCACGATGCCCTGTACATACGCCGCGTGCTGGGCAGCCAGCCTGCGCCTGAGTTCCGTGACTGGCTCACCCGCATGCAGATCATGAGCGACGCCGAACGGGCGGTACTGGCCGACCGTCTGCCAGAAGCCTTTGCCCGTTCCCTGAAATCTCTGCCACCGGCCTCAGGCCAACACTAAGGAGTTCACCATGAGTAACGAACAGAACAGCGTGGTGGAAAACCCGTGGCGTCGACTGCGCGAATTCACTGATGCGCGCATTGGTCTGGGCCGTGCCGGTGTCAGCCTGCCGACGAAAGAGTTGCTGGAATTTCAGCTGGCCCACGCCCGCGCCCGTGATGCCGTACATCTGCCACTGGATCTTGATGCTACGTCTGCGGCGTTGGCAGGACTGAAACTGGAATGGGCAGCTGCTCCCATCTGCCTGCACAGTCGTGCCGAAGATCGCATGACCTATCTGCAGCGCCCGGATCTGGGTCGTCGTATCAATGACGCATCGCGTGAATTATTGAAAGCGCAGCACGGTCAGTTGGCGGCGGAATACGATCTTGCCATCGTCGTCGCCGACGGTCTGTCGTCCTGTGCGGTGACCGAGAATCTGGTGCCATTTCTTCAGGCATTGAATGAAAAACTCAGCACTGATTCTGCTTCCGACTGGCGCATTGCCCCCATCACGCTGGTCACTCAGGGCCGCGTGGCAGTGGGTGATGAAGTCGGTGAACTGCTGAATGCGCGCTGCGTGATGCTGTTAGTCGGCGAACGTCCGGGGCTGAGTTCGCCAGACAGTCTGGGGCTGTATCTGACCTGGAATCCGTCCGTCGGTCTGACGGATGCCAGCCGCAACTGTATTTCCAATATCCGTCCGGCCGGGCTTTCGTACAGCGAAGCCGCACGCCGGGCCTTTTATCTGCTGAGCGAGGCGAAACGCCTGAAGTTGTCCGGGGTGAATCTGAAAGACCGCACCCAGGATGATGTGGTGGAAACCATCGCTTCCAGCAAAAACTTTCTTATTTCATAACTTAAATGTTTTAAAGAGGACTACTCATGTCAAACCCATCTGTCGATAAGGCCTATCTGGCCCAACGCCAGCTCAAGCGGGGCACCGCTGGCTGGATTCTGCTCGCCGGTCTCGGTGTGTCTTACGTTATTTCCGGCGATTTTGCCGGCTGGAACTTCGGTATTGGCGAAGCGGGCTGGGGTGGTTTTGCCATTGCCGCCGTGCTGATGGCCATCATGTATTTCACCCTCGTACTGTCGCTGGCGGAAATGTCAGCGGCGATTCCGGCTGCTGGCGGCGGTTACTCCTTTGCACGTCAGGCCATGGGTCCGGCGGGCGGTTATCTCACCGGTCTGGCGGTACTGATTGAATACGCGCTCGCGCCTGCAGCTATCGTGATCTTTATTGGCTCAGCCTTTGAAGAACTGACCGGCCTGAACGGGCCGCTGGTGTACGCCGGTTTTTATCTGGTATTCGTCGGTATTCACCTTGCGGGTGTCGGTGAGGCCCTGAAAGTGATGATGGTGATCAGTGGCCTGGCGGTGTTCGCCATTCTCGCCACCGCCGTTGCCCTGATTGGTGATTTCGACAGCAGTCTGCTGTTCAACATTGCTCCGACCGAAGCAGCAGGTGCGTCTGAGATGTTGCCATTCGGCTGGTACGGTGTGTGGGCGGCGCTGCCGTTTGCCATGTGGCTGTTCCTGGCGGTAGAAGGCGTGCCTCTGGCTGCGGAAGAAGCGAAAAACCCGGCCAAAGACGTTCCTAAAGGCATCATCGGCGCCATGGTGTTCCTGCTGTTCACCGCACTGCTGGTGGTTGTTCTGCTGGCGGGTGCCGCCGGTTCTGAAGCCATGGCGGGCAGTGCTGTGCCATTAGTCGATGCGCTGAACGCCACGGGTAATCCGAATCTGGCTACCATGGTGAACGTGCTGGGGCTGGCTGGTCTGATCGCGTCCTTCTTCTCCATCATCTATGGTTACAGCCGTCTGGTGTTTGCTCTGTCACGCGCCGGTTACCTGCCGAAGTCTCTGTCGGTTACCAGTGCCCGTAAAGTGCCTTCACGTGCCCTGATCATCCCGGGTGTATTCGGTTTCCTGGCTTCACTGAGTGGTGAAGGTGACCTGATGCTGGCTATGGCTGTAGTGGGTGCGACTGTGTCGTACGCTCTGATGGCGCTGAGCCACATCCTGCTGCGTGTACGTCAGCCAGAACTGGCCCGCCCGTACAAAACCCCGGGTGGTGTGTTCACTTCGGGTATTGCTCTGGTGCTCTCGTTGGTTGCGCTGACCGGTGTGTACGCCTTTGACCCACGTGCTTTCGCCTTTACGCTGGTGCTGTTTGTGATCGGTGCGGCTTACTTCTTCGGTTACAGCCGTAATCATCTGGTGGCTAAGACTGCCGAGGAAGAATTCGCCATGCTGGAAGCGGCAGCGCATGAGCTGGATGATGAGCCTGAAGCTGGCGAAGGTGTTGTTAAGCCTGCGGTTTGAGAGGAATGCGTCGGAAGACTGATGTATTTCTCATGAATGAAATCCCCGTGTAAGCGGGGATTTCTTTGCGTTTTAACCGTCACTGGATTGCTTCCCTGTTGCTCGCAATGACAGCGTGGTTTCTAGCTAAGGGGCGCTCGCACAAAGTCAACGTCATCCCGTGGCTTGACCACGGGATCCATTAAGATTTTTTGATATAGATACCAAGTACCGTGAGTTATTTCTCGGATCATTATTCTGGATCCCGTGGTCAAGCCACGGGATGACGACCATTTCTCTTTCTATCCATCAGAACATCACTGACCTGACTCCCTCCAATATGGCACCAGAGGCCCTGATCCAGTATCATTCGCGCTCGTTTTGCTGACCCTGCTCTCTGGAGTTCTCCCACCATGCTCGAGCTGCGTGGCGCCCCGGCGCTTTCCCCGTTCCGCCAGACCAAAACCCTCCGCAAACTGCAGCAGGTTCTGCCTTCTGCCAGCAGTGTTTACGCTGAGTTCGTGCATTTTGCCGATCTCAAAGCGGATCTGGATAACAATGAGCTGGCGGTACTCCAGCGCATCCTGCGTTACGGCCCAAAGGTTGATGTACAGGACGGGCAGGGCGAAGCATTCCTTGTGATCCCGCGTTTCGGCACGATTTCACCTTGGTCTTCCAAGGCGACCGATATTGCTCACAACTGTGGCCTCGACAAAATCGACCGTCTTGAGCGCGGTATCGTCTATTGGGTACAAGGCATCAGTGCTGGTGACCGCGAAACTGCCGCTGCAGCTCTGCACGACCGCATGACCGAAACCGTACTGGCTGACAGCAGCGCTGTAGCGGATCTGTTCTCCCACGCCGAGCCTGCGCCGCTGAGCACCGTCGATATCATGGGCGGTGGCCGTGATGCGCTGGTCGAAGCCGACAAAACTCTGGGTCTGGCACTGGCCGAAGACGAAATTGATTATCTGGTGACTAACTATCAGATGCTGGGTCGTAACCCGACCGACGTAGAGCTGATGATGTTCGCTCAGGCGAACTCCGAGCACTGCCGCCACAAGATCTTCAACGCCAGCTGGACCATCGATGGCATCGAGCAGGACAAATCCCTGTTCGCCATGATCAAGAACACCTATGAGTGTTACAGCGAGAACATTCTGTCGGCGTACAAAGACAACGCCTCGGTCATCACCGGCCATGAAACCGGCCGTTTCTTCCCCAATCCGGACAGCCGTGAATACACCTACCATCAGGAACCGATGCATATCCTGATGAAGGTTGAGACCCACAACCACCCGACCGCCATTGCCCCGCATTCCGGTGCAGCGACCGGCTCCGGCGGTGAGATCCGTGATGAAGGCGCGACCGGCCGTGGCTCCAAGCCGAAAGCGGGCCTGACCGGCTTTACGGTGTCTGACCTGAAGATTCCAGGATTTGAACAGCCGTGGGAAAGCCAGTACGGCAAGCCGGACCGCATCGTATCTGCCCTCGACATCATGATCGACGGCCCGCTCGGTGGTGCCGCGTTCAACAACGAATTCGGCCGCCCGAACCTGTGCGGTTACTTCCGTACCTTCGAGCTGGAACACAACGGCGAAGTGCGCGGTTACCACAAGCCGATCATGATCGCCGGTGGTTACGGCAATATCCGTGACGAGCACGTGCAGAAGGGCGAGATCCCGGTGGGTGCCTGCCTGATCGTACTGGGTGGCCCGGCCATGCAGATTGGTCTGGGTGGCGGTGCGGCTTCCTCCATGACCTCTGGTCAGTCGAACGCCGATCTGGATTTTGCCTCCGTACAGCGTGAAAACCCGGAGATGGAACGCCGCTGTCAGGAAGTGATCGACCGCTGCTGGCAGCTGGGTGATGAAAACCCGATTGCCTTTATCCACGACGTGGGTGCGGGCGGTATCTCCAACGCTTTCCCGGAACTGGTCAACGACGGTGGCCGTGGCGGTAACTTTGAACTGCGTAACGTACCGAACGACGAGCCGGGCATGAGCCCATTGGCGATCTGGTCGAACGAATCGCAGGAGCGTTATGTCATGGCCGTCGCGCAGGAAGACCTGGCGCGCTTTGATGCCATCTGCTCCCGTGAGCGCGCCCCTTACGCCGTTGTCGGTTACGCCACTGAAGAGAAACACCTGACCCTGACCGACAGCCACTTCGGCAATAAGCCGGTGGATCTGCCGCTGCAGGTGCTGCTGGGTAAGCCACCGCGTATGCACCGTGACGTCACCAGCCGTAAAGTCGATAACGCGCCTTTCGTCAGTGATGGTATTGATCTGGCCGACGCCGCCAAGCGCGTGCTGAGTCTGCCGACGGTTGCGAGCAAATCTTTCCTGATCACCATCGGCGACCGCACTATTACCGGTACCGTAGCGCGTGATCAGTTTGTTGGCCCATGGCAGGTGCCGGTGGCTGACGTGGCGGTGACCACCTCGTCGTACGACACCAACGCCGGTGAAGCCATGGCCATGGGCGAGCGTACTCCGGTGGCCCTGCTGGATGGTCCGGCCTCCGGTCGTCTGGCCGTGGCAGAAGCCATCACCAACCTTGCTGCTGCGCCGATTTCCCAGCTGGCTGATGTGAAGATGTCCGCCAACTGGATGTGTGCCGCAGGCCACGAGGGTGAAGACGCGATTCTGTACGACACGGTCAAAGCCGTGGGTATGGAGCTGTGCCCGGATCTGCAGGTCACCATTCCGGTGGGTAAAGACTCTATGTCGATGAAAACCCGTTGGACTGACTCTGAAAAAGACGGGGCAGGTGCTGATAAAGCCGTTACTGCGCCGACCTCACTGATCATTACCGGATTTGCCCCGGTAACCGACGCCCGCAAAGTCCTGACCCCGCAGCTGAAGCTGGAGCAGGGTGGTGAAGCGATCGACAGCGATCTGATTCTGGTCGATCTGGGCCGTGGCCAGAACCGTACCGGTGCATCCTGTTTTGCGCAGGTGTATGGCAAGGTTGGTGCCGTACCGGCGGATCTGGATGACGCAGAAGACCTCAAAGCCTTCTTCGCGGTGGTGCAGGGCCTGAACGGCGACGACAAGATTCTCGCTTACCACGACCGTGCCGACGGTGGCTTATTCGCCACTGTGGTTGAGATGGCCTTTGCCGCGCATTGTGGCGTTGATATCTCTATGGACCTGCTGGCGGATGCCGAAGACGGTCTGGCGGCGGCGCTGTTCGCCGAAGAACCGGGTGCCGTGCTGCAGGTGAAGCGCGAAGACCTCGAAGAAGTTCTGGCGCAGTTCGAAGCGGCTGGTCTGGGTGACTGCACTTCAGTGATCGGTACGCCGAACTACGACGACCAGATCACCTTCAGCTACTGCGATGAAGAATTCCTCAGTGAATCCCGTGTGACCTGGCAGCGCATCTGGTCGCAGACCAGTTATGAAATGCAGGCCCTGCGTGACAACGCCGACTGCGCGAAGCAGGAGTTTGATGGCCTGCTCGACGCCGAAGACCCGGGTATTCATGCTGAGCTGACCTACGACATTAATGAAGATATCACCAAAGACATCCGCGCTGGCCTGGAAGGCCGCCCAATGGTCGCGATTCTGCGTGAGCAGGGCGTAAACGGTCAGATCGAAATGGCCGCCGCGTTTGACCGTGCTGGCTTTGCCACAGTCGACGTGCACATGAGCGACATCCTGACTGGCAGCGTTACTCTCGATGGCTTCCGTGGTCTCGTGGCCTGTGGTGGCTTCTCTTACGGTGACGTACTGGGCGCGGGTGAAGGCTGGGCCAAGTCCATCCTGTTTAATGAGCAGGCGCGTGCGCAGTTTAAAGCCTTCTTTGAACGCAACGACACCTTCGCACTGGGCGTGTGTAACGGCTGTCAGATGCTGTCCAACCTGCATGAACTGATTCCGGGGGCGGAGCACTGGCCGCACTTTGTGCGCAACATGAGCGAGCAGTTTGAAGCCCGTGTCGCCATGGTCGAAGTGCAGGAGTCTGACTCCCTGTTCTTCGCCGGAATGGCCGGCTCCCGCATGCCAATCGCCGTGGCGCACGGTGAAGGCCGCGCCGAGTTTTCCGACAGCTCCGACATCGATGAACTGGCCGGACAGATCGCACTGCGTTATGTGAATAACTACGGCACCGTCACCGAACAGTACCCGCTGAACCCGAACGGTTCACCGCAGGGTATCACTGGCCTCACCGCCGCCGATGGCCGGGTCACCATCATGATGCCGCACCCTGAGCGTGTATTCCGCGCAATTCAGAACTCGTATATCCCAAGCGAATGGGATGAAGACGGCGCGTGGATGCGGATGTTTAGAAATGCCAGAGTCTGGTGTTCTGAGAACTGAGAGCAGATAAGGTTGGTTAATCGCATGGATCCCGCTCATCAAAAATGATCAGCGGGATTTTTTATGGGAGGAAGGGTTTTCATGATTAGGGAAACAAAGAAACTATTGCGATTTGAAAAGGCTACAGAGAAGAGGATCGACACTCTTTCTAGAGAGTCTCTATATTTTTCTTCTGCTTCAAGTTTCAATGATCTTTTTGATGTTATCGTTAATAAGAACCAATTTGAGCACCAAGTTTTTGACATGGAGAGTCTTAAGCTGGCTTTGGAAAAATTGTATCTGAATTTTAATCGCTGCGATTGGCCATTGAATTCTCAAGTTCTAGGCTGTGTAAGTGATTGGCTCAATGCATCGGAGAAGTATGATGACCTAGATTTGGGAAAAGGTAGAGTTTTATCTTTAAGACAGAAATCATCGATTGAAGAGGATTTGATATCTTCTATTTCTACAGTATTTGAAGAGGCACCAATATGCTGCTTTTTTGAATCAAAAATTGAAGATCCTTTAATGTGGGCACATTATGCTCAAAATCATTCAGGATTCTGTGTTGAATATGAATTGCAAACAGGGATTTACAATTCTTATAATATTTCACGTGGTTATGAAGTTCTTCCAGTGGTTTATTCTACGGTCAAAAAGCCGCTTGAACCGCTTCAATTTTTACTTAATCCCTATCAAGAAGCTATCCATGCACTTTCTACAAAGTCAGTAAATTGGTCTCATGAGAATGAGGTTCGCATTGTGAATACTGCGGGAACAATTGGGAATGATCTAATCCCGGATGGAGTGAGTATATCTAAGATTTATCTTGGTCACCGCTTCAGTATGATAAACAAAGAGTTTCTTGAGTCAATACTGGCAGTAGCCGATAAACTCAAAGTTGAGTTGTACGTCATGGCTAAGAATAATACAACCATGGAACTGGAACCTACCCCTTGGTCGAAGGCAAAGGTAATTCTAGGTTTATAGAACCAAAAGTACTCCGATTACGGGATTCATTTCTGGGTTTTCCCAATATTCTGAGTCTCTGTAGACTCCACGTTTAATTCATTTCTCTGAGCCGATTTTCATAGGTATTAAAAGTCTGGGTTCCATGGTCATCCTGATTATGTCAGTCATACGGAATGACGAAAAGGTAGGGTGCGCAATGCGCACCACAAACAACGCCTTGAAGATATTGTCTGGTGCACGGTGTGCACCCTACGGGAGAGTTACTGAGAAAGGCCTGCGTATTCTGAAATGGCCTCTTTCTATGGTTACTGCGGGGCGTGATGCGTGGCTTTGGCTCATCACAACCATCCTTTTCTTCAGCCAATAAAAAAACCCGCCAGCGGCGGGTTTTTAAGTCAGGCATCTCTCAGAGAAACATCAGAGGTGCAGTCCGCACTCGGTTTTCTCTTTGCCCTGCCAGCGTCCGGCACGGCCTTCGCCTTTGACGGTGCAGTGCTCACAGCCAATGGATTCATAGCCTTCAGACACCAGCGGGTGGAACGGCAGGCCGTGTTTGACGATGTAAGCGTCACGTTCGGCTTTGCTGACGTCCAGCATGGGGTTGAATTTGATGATGCCACGGCGCTCTTCAAAGATATCCAGTGAGGCGCGGTGATCGGACTGCCAGTTCATCAGGCTGGAGATCCACACGTGGTAGTTCGCTTTCACTTCTTCCAGTGGCTTCACTTTGTTCACGGAGCAGCACAGGTCCGGGTCGGTTTCCCAGAGTTTTTCGGTGGCGGCGTAGTTGTGCAGGTGCGGGTCAGGCGTCAGGTCTTCCACGTTCAGGTGGTACTTCTCTGTGAGGAAGTCGCGGTATTCCAGCGTTTCTTTGAAGTGAAAGCCGGTGTTCACAAAGTGAATCACCTGTTCCGGGCGGATGCCGGAAATGATGTGCAGGAAGTAGGCGGAGGTGGCGGCGAAGGATGAGGTCACCAGCACTTTTTCCGGAATAAAGTCTTCGTACACACGGCGGATACGCTCTTCAAAATTGAGCGGGGCGTATTCTTCGTTCAGACGGGCAATGGCCTCTTTACTCAGTCCGAGGCTGTTATTGCCGACTGTACCGATGATGTCAGCGGTTTTGATGTTGGCTGTTTCCATGTTCTGTCCCTTGGGTGGGTAACCCGTCGGATGAAGGGGTATACGGGACAGGATCACCGCCCCGGAAATTATGAAACGCTATAGTAGTCGCAGTGAGATCGACAGCAAAGGAATTAATAGTAAATTTTATATTCCAAAAGAGTATATAAGGAGCGGATTGAGTCCGTCTGCTTATAACAGGAATTGCTTAATTATCGTACAGATCCGGCTGGCGACGTTGTGAGTGGTTAATCCTGGGTTTTGCTGCGCCGGGTCTGCCACAGCACTTCCTGACCACCGTCACGGCGGGCCAGTACCCGGGCGAGTACGAAGAGCAGATCAGAAAGACGGTTGAGATATTGCAGTATCAGCGGGTTGATCTCATCGCGGCGCATCAGGGTGACGACTGAGCGTTCGCAACGGCGCGCGCTGGTGCGGGCCAGATGGCAGCGGGCGGCGGCTTCACTGCCTCCGGGGAGGATGAAATCCTTCATCGGCGGCAAGGTGTCATTGAGAGACTCAAGGGCCTGCTCCAGCCCCTGAATCATCGCCTGACTGAGTGCCTGATAACCGGGCATAGCGAGTTCACCACCGACATCGAACAGGTCGTGCTGGATCTGACTGAGCAGCGCCTGCTGCCCGTCATCCTCAGCCAGTGCCGCACGCAGCAGGCCGACCCAGGAGTTAAGCTCATCGGTTTCACCGATGCACTGGATACGGATGTCATCCTTATCACAGCGTGAGCCATCACCCAGACCGGTTTCGCCCTGGTCGCCGGTGCGGGTGGTGATTTTTGATAAGCGGTTACCCATGAGTCAGTCCCGGTTCTTCAGCGGTCAGAAGCGGTAGCGGCCGCTGACTTCTACGTAACGGCCACGCGCCGGGTAGCCTACCACGCTTTCGTAATCCCGGTCAGTGAGGTTGTTGATGTGTCCGGCCAGGGTGAAGTCCGGTGTCAGTCGGTAGTCTGCGCCGATGTTCACCAGAGTGTAGGCCTCGATGGTCTGCGCCTGACCCATGAAGTCGTACTCAACCGCCTGATCACGGAACTGCAGACCGGCGGTGGCGGTTACCTTGTTCCATTGTTGCGCGATATTGGCTTTGGTCGAGCGCACCGGGCGACGGGGCAGGGTCTGGCCGTTGGTCAGGTTCTCGGCTTCGGTCCATTCCTGGATCAGCTGGGTACTGAAGGCCTGGGTCCAGTTCTGGGTCCAGTCGATGCTGGCGGCGTTGATCACACTGCGGCCGATGTTCTCCGACAGGTAGGTGGCGCTGTTGTACTGGATCTGGTTATTGAACAGGGCACGTTGTCCGGAGACCACGAGCGTACCGGCCGACTCACCGGCGGTGATGTCGAGGGTGTAATCCAGTGACCAGATACGGGAGATTTCAGGCTCCAGCTCCGGATTGGAGAAACCGGGGTAGTAGAGGTCGTTAAAGGTCGGGGCGCGGAAGCCGGTAGCCTGACCGGCGGCCACAGAGCCATAGGCACCCAGATTCAGAGTAGCGGCGGTGTTGAATGACCAGAACTCACCATAGTTTGAGTTATCGTCATAACGGGTACCGGCTTCAACCGATACCAGATCGGTGATAAAGCGGTAGGCGGCGACCAGACCTGTGTTCTCGGCGGAGGTCTCATCGTATTCAACCGGGCGGGTTTCCAGTGTGATCTCACGGCTATCCGCGCCCAGAATCAGGTTGTGCTGTGTGCCCAGCCAGCCTGATGCGGTCACTTCGGCGCTATCGGAACGGGTGCTGTAGTAGTCAGAACCGGCACCACGGTGCTCGTCGCCGTCGTAGGTCCAGTTGCGGTCGTAGCTGCGGCCGGCCTGGGCACGTACGTTCAGTTTTTCGGTATGGTAGTCGTAGCCGAGGGTGTAAACGCGGTTGTCGTAGTCAGTTTTGTCACTGCCACTCCAGGCGTTGTCGAATTCGGTATTGCCGCGGTTGATCTGAATATCCAGATTCAGTGACTGTTCGCTGGTCAGGGCGTAGCTGACACCGGTGTTGAGACCGTTGCGGCGGTAGCCGTCGTCGTCGTTGGCGCTGTCACCTTCGAGGTCATAACCGGCGCTGCGGTTATGCAGGGCATTCAGGTACAGGCCGAGACGGTCAATCTGAGTCTGGGTACGTACTCCGGTCTGCAGGGTCTGATCCGAGGCAGCACTGGCCATGACGCTGGTGCCCGTGGTGTTCTGGCGGGTAATGATGTTGACCACACCGCCCTGGGCATCGGCACCGTAGACGGCACTGCGGGTGCCTTTGAACACTTCCACACGCTCAATCTGTTCCACCGGGATCAGTTGAAATTCGCTGGTGCCCAGTGTCGTACTGCCGGTGCGCTGACCATTGACCAGAAACACCAGTTGCTTGCTCTCCAGACCGCGGATGTAGAGGTTGGTGGCGTGTACCGGGCTGCCGGAACGGGAAAATTCAAAACCGGCCTGGGTGACCAGCAGATCGGCCAGTGAGGCTGCGCCGGACTGTTCGATCGCGCTGCGGTCAAAGACCAGCACCTGAGCGTCGTTGATCACGGGAGCGGCGATGCGGTTGGCAGTGACCACCATGGTATCGAGCTGCTGAGGTCCGGCGTCGGCGGCATAGGCCGGTGTCAGGGGCGAGGTTGCCAGCAGAGACGTCGCCAGCAGAGAGGCAGCCCGGATACGGGAAGAAAGAAGCGTGTGTTGGGTTTTCATAGGTTCCGATTGGCCTTTGACCAGTCGGCGGGAACGAGATCAAGCGTCAGCCGGCACTGCCGCTCTGACGGTTCACTCATATTGCCCACCGCAATATTTGTAGAAGGTGTCCTCAGGCCGGTATCCGGGCTGACGGCCGGACTCCTCAGGAGTCCATCGCGGAAGCCTTCCCATGCCGTGGCACAGTGGCGTGAAGTCCGCGAATTAACCGATCACCGTTGCGGGGGCAGCGCTGGTCTTGGAGTTGGCCTGTGAGAGGGCTCCGCACCAGTCTTCCCGTTTAACCCGCTCTCTGCAGAGAGCCGGGCACCTGATTCGCGGCGCAGAGTACCTGTGGGGTGGGGATGGGTCAAGACGAATTCCGGCAAACAATCCCCTTGTGCTGTCATGACGGGCGACTGTATCAGGGACCACAGTGAAGCAATCCGGAAGGGGTCTGTCGTGCCTGAGGTATGCCGGTGAACAGTTATCTGTCCGTCATCCATCATACCGTCAGCAGCGGCAGGCGCACTTCAAAGCAGGCGCCCACGCCACCCGGGCCGGGGCGGTAGACCATCTGCCCCTGATGATGTGAGGTGACAATAAAGTACGAAACCGACAGGCCCAGGCCGGTGCCTTCACCGACTTCTTTGGTGGTAAAGAAGGGCTCAAAGATATGGGCAGCCACGTCGGCGGGGATGCCGGGTCCGTTATCGCTGACGCGGAAGATGACCTGGTCAGCGGTAAACTGCACACTCAGCAGGATCTCCGCTACGTGACTCTGCGGCATGTCGTCCAGTGCCTGACCGGCATTGCGCAGCAGGTTGAGCAGTACCTGCTGGATTTCACTGGGCACACAGCGGATGCTGCGCTGCTTATCCTGCGGGTCGATGTCGGTACTGATATCGCCGAGGCTCAGGTCGGAGGCGGCAATGGTGAACGTCTCTTCCAGCAGCTCTTCCAGCCGGATGCTGCGTTTCTGCGAATGGTCATTGCGGGCGAACTGCAGCATGTTGGCGACGATAGCAGCGGCCCGTTCTCCGGCATCCTGAATGTGATCAAAAAAGCGCAGGACCTCGCGCTCTGTCAGGTACTGGTGCAGAGACTCTAGACTGAGCTGCAGGTTGTCGGCCACTCTCTGGTTGGCGGGCATATCCGGCTGCAGACGGCGGCGGATGTTCTGCAGATTCTGCAGAATCGCCCCCAGCGGGTTGTTGATTTCATGGGCCATACCGGCGGCAAGCCCGCCAACCGTCATCATCTTCTCGGTCTGCACCATGATTTCTTCCATGCGCTGACGTTGCGAGACATCGTCAATCCGGATCACCAGCCGCGCCATCTGTCCCGGGGGTAATGGGTAAGCCAGAACATCCGTAATCAGGTGCTCATTCACCGACGGCAGCGGCAGTCGCTCGGCGCGGGACAGTACCGGTTCTTCTTCGTCTGGTGGAGGCAACAACCCCTGTTCTTCCAGTTCCGGAATCAGACGGCTTATCTGCATACCGGTCAGCTGGTGGTGATCCATGTCCAGCCATTCCCCGGCCTGCTGATTGCACTGCACCACACGGTTATTGATATCCAGGGCAAAGAGCCCGGTCGGCATGGCGTTGAGGATACTGTCGAGCAGGTCCTGAGTGTGCTTCAGCTGGGTTTCAACACTGCGCCGGATGGAGACTTCACGGGCCAGGCTTTCGTTCACCTGCCGGGTTTCAGACGATAGACGGGTCGCGCGCTTGCGTGCACTCTCGGCCAGCCGGTGGGCCGTCTGCAGGTGCATGGTGCGCTGGTTACGTACCCAGAACAGGTCATTCAGGGTATCGGTGAGGGGCTGCAGGTCCGGATCACGGGTCTGCAACCGGATCAGAGCGTCAGAGTTGGTTTCTACCGTTTGGTGGATGGTATCCAGCAGGCTCTGATACGGGCGCTGCTGCCAACGCCGAACCAGAGCATAAAGCAGGAAAATCATCAGCACGGAAATCGCAGTGATCAGCAGGGTGGTGGTGAAAATATTGAGATAAAAGTATTCCGGCAGGTCGTCCTGCTCAGTGATGACGAGGGTCAGTTTTTCGCCGTCTTTTTCCAGCGGGAAAGCGTCAACCGCCAGGTCTGCCGGCAGTTGCTTTAGCAGCGGGAGCAACTGCGGAATGCTTTCGTCGCGGAGGCTGTGGGCGATGCGTTCGCCCTGGGGGTTGTAGAGGGCCAGCTCGCGGATACGGACATGCCGCACCAGCTGATTCATCATGCTCTGAATGTGGGGCAGATCGGTGTGAGCGGTACTGATTTCCGTCTGCAGCAGACCGTAGAACAGCGTAGCGGTACCGGGCAGAGTGTAATCGCTGAGCATGCGCCTTGCGGTCAGGGTATAGGCCGTGGTGGCCAGCACCAGAATCAGCATGCATACGGCAACGATGCTGAACATCATTTTCTGGCGGACTAGCATGCAGCTCAGGCTCCTTCTGCAGACAATTCAGGTTCCGCCAGGGGTCAGACGACGGACGTCTTCACTGACCGGAGCTGACAGCCCGTGGGCCGCCGCTTCCTTCAGCAGATACTCTGTAATATAGGCCAATTCTGTCGGTCTGTGCCGCAGAATGTCCTGCAGGGTAGACGACTGATTGCGGGCAGTCGCCGCGGCGATCTGTGCGGCCTGCTGCGCCACATCAAAGGGTAATTGCCAGCCGAGTTCCCGGGTAAGCTGCTGCACTTCGGCGGCGAGGCGTTGAAAATGCGCATGGTATTGCGGGTTTGTCAGCAGTTCTCCGTTGCGGCAACGGTAGATTGCGGTCAGCGGATTAATGCAGGCGTTGATGGCCAGTTTGGCCCGCAATCTTGAACGGATATCCGGGTCGCTCTGAACCCCAGGTGGTAAGCGTACGTCTGAGTCTGTATCCGCCTTGCCGGTGCTCTCACTCATCCAGGGCCCGGCCCAGGTCTGCCCCTGACCGGCGTAATGGACAATACCTTCATCGTCGGTGAACGCGCCCTCGGTGGAGGTTCCGGCCCAGAGCCCGCAGGGCAGTCCGGTCTGCTCCAGCCAGTCACCGACCTGATCCTGCTGCCCCATGCCGTTCTGCAGCAGCAGTATCCGTTTAACGGCGGCCAGCCGGGGTGCAAGCGTCTGCAGCGCGGGCAGGGCATCCGCGGCCTTGGTCGTCAGCACCAGCCAGTCGAGGTCGCTGCCGTCCCAGCGTGGCAGCGTCAGTGTGTCGCGCTGATCCTGCTGCAGGATCAGCGGGCGTGAATAATCACGGCGGATCACCCACAGCTGTTCGTGCTGCCAGTGCCAGGCCATCAGAGTGCCGAGAGACCCGGTGCCGAGCAGGGCAATGCGCAGTGGCGCCGGGTCAGAAACAGAATGAGAAGCTGAGGTCATGCGCCGATTATAGGGTGGTGCTTGATCAGCGTCACCGGCCAGTCGTGTTCTGATCTGGCCGGGTACTATACAATGGCCACAGTTTTAACCGGAGACCCTCGTATGCCCTCGTTTGATATTGTGTCAGAAGTCGATAAACACGAAGCCCAGAATGCTGTTGATCAGGCTAACCGCGTGCTCAGCACACGCTTTGATTTCCGTGGCGCAAACGCCAGTTTTGAACTGAAAGACTTCGTTGTGACCCTGATGGCCGACAACAATATGCAGACCGAGCAGATGAAATCCATGCTGATGGATGCAATGATCAAACGCGGCATCAAGGCCAGCTGTCTGGAGTTTGATGAGCCAACCGGCTCCGGCAAACAGGTGAAAGTGGTTGCGACCATGCGTCAGGGCATCGATGCCGACCTGGGCCGCAAGATCAATAAAATGATCAAAGACAGTAAGATCAAAGTGCAGTCTCAGATTCAGGGCGACACGGTCCGTGTCCAGGGCAAAAAGCGTGATGACCTGCAGGAAGTCATGGCCATGCTGCGCGGCGATGAATCCATCACATTGCCGCTCGCCTTCAAAAACTTCAAAGACTGATGTCTGCCCCCGGGTCCGGCCCTGATACTGGCACCAGGGAAAACTGGCTGGATGCGCTACGGGTGTATACCCGCAAACCGGTGCTGGTCATCACCCTGCTGGGGTTCGCAGCCGGGTTACCCTATCTGCTGGTCTTTTCGACGCTGACTGCCTGGCTCAATGAAGAGGGCGTTTCCAAAACCGCCATTGGTTTCTTTGCCTGGGTCGGTCTGACCTATTCCGTCAAAGTATTCTGGTCGCCCGTGGTCGACCGGCTGCGTCTGCCTCTGCTGACTTCGATGCTCGGTCAGCGGCGCAGCTGGATGTTACTGGCACAGACCGGGATTGCCGCCGGGCTGCTGTGGATGAGCCACCTCGACCCGCAGGATTCCCTCTGGTGGATCGCCTTTGCTGCCGTTCTGGTGGCGTTTTCGTCTTCCACTCATGACGTGGCGCTGGATGCCTTCCGCATTGAATGCGCGCCGGATGAAGAGCAGGGCGCACTGGCCGCCGGTTATATCCTGGGTTACCGCCTGGCACTGCTCATGTCCGGAGCCGGGGCGCTCTATATTGCCGCGCTGGATAACTGGCCGCTGGCCTATCAGAGCATGGCGCTGCTGATGGGGCTGGGTATGCTGGCGGTGTTCTGGAGTTCAGAACCAGCTCATAACAGCCTGGAAGAACGCCGCCGCAATGATGCTCTGATGGTGGATAAAGTCATGGGGCGGCCCATGCATCTGGATCAGCGTCCTTTCTGGCAGCACCATCTGCTGGGTGCGGTGATCTGTCCGTTTCTGGAGTTCTTCCAGCGCTATGGCCCTGCCACTCTGGTGTTTCTGCTGTTTATTGCCGTGTACCGCCTGAGTGATATCACCATGGGCATCATGGCCAACCCTTTCTATCTGGACCTGGGTTATAGCAAGTCTGAAATCGCGTCGGTGGCAAAAATTTTCGGCTTCTTTATGACCATCGGCGGCGCTGTGCTGTGCGGTGTGCTGGTGGCGAAAATGGGTATCCTGCGGCCGCTGCTGCTGGGAGCTGTGTGTGTGGCGCTGACCAATGTGCTGTTTGCGCTTATGGCCATGACTCAGGGCGGCGGTGAGCCTTCGCTGCTGTGGCTGGGGCTGGTGATCAGCGCTGATAACCTCAGTGGCGGCATTGCCATTACCGCTTTTATTGCCTTTCTTTCCAGTCTCACCAACCGCAATTACACCGCCACGCAGTATGCCCTGTTCAGCTCGCTGATGACCTTGCCGGGCAAATTCGTCAGCGGCTTTTCCGGCTGGGTAGTGGATGGCTGGGGCTACGCGGAGTTTTTTGTGGTGGCGTCACTGCTCGGGTTGCCGGCGATTGTGCTGGTACTCTGGCTGATGCGCCGTAACGATGCGGCACTGTTGCCGCCTTCTTCTGATCAGTCACAGGCCTGAATTCCTATGCGCATCCGCATGAACATCTCCAACTCCCTGATTGCGGTTATCGCGATCACTACACTGGTGGTGGTGATTCTGCTGTCAGCGGTGGTGTTCTGGCTGTACAAAAACACCACGGCGGCCATTCAGGATATCCATACCGAAGTGCTGATCCGTCTGCCTGACCGGCTGCCGATCAACGCCACTGTGCAGACCACACTGCAGGTGGATGTGAAAAAAGTGTTTGAGGTAGACGTACCGATCCGTGATGAATTTCAGGTGCAGCTGGCAGGAACTGAGAATGTGGATGTCTCCTTTCAGGCGAACCTGCCGGTGAACATGGACGTGAGGGTGCAGCATGTGATTCCGGTGCGGGCGGATATCCCGGTAAAAGGTGACGTGCAGGCGCGGGTGTTCGGCTTCAATAAAAAAGTACACATAGATGGAGTGATTCCGGTGTCGCTGGATATCCCGGTGGACATCACGGTCCCGGTACGCGAGAGCATCCCGGTGACGTATTCCGGCCCTGTGGCACTGACCATGAGCAAGCCGATCACAATTCCGGTTAACACCCGCATCACGACTCAGGTACCGATTGATACCCAGATCAATGTGCCGCTCAATTTTGATGTGAACAGTGATGTGGAACTGTTGGGTACAGGTTCCCGGGCGCAGATTCTGATGCCGGACATTGAGATTCCGCTGGACCAGATCCGCGTCGGTCTGAACGATGGTGCACTGCGCGATATCCGCCAGCGCATTAAAGAAAAGTTTGATCCGCGTCTGCTGGAAGAAGCCGCCAGAGCAGATCTTGAACCCCTGCCAAGACCCGAAATTCCTGACAACTGAAGCAAAAAAACTTTACATCCGGTATTGGAACAGGATACTGAAAAGATCAGCAAGCCCGACAGACAGCGGGTATTACAAAACGATAATAAAAATAACAGCTGGTCTTCTGACCCCGAAATACGAATAAATCCTTGGTTTTTCTGTGTGATCTGTCACTTCGGACAGGTAAGACACTTGTCAGTACCTGACTGAGAGACGACAGCCTCTGCCCGGCAAGAATGGAAAAATCATATCTGAGCTAATCTCAGATATGAGATACCTGTTAAACCTGCTCTGCGCAGGTAGCCATTCATTCTGTAGCAGGAGGATGCTATGGCCGGGTTAAGCAGAACCGTGTCGCTGACACGGATTCGGTAAGTCAGATTTCTGGTCGAGGTTAGCGACCCACTATGATGTTGTCCGGTTTTATACCAAAGATTCTTCAGCCGACAGATGAATATCTGGCCGAGCGCACCTTGCGCGTGGTCCGGATAGGCGGTGCCGGCATGACCGCCGGGTCTCTCATCAGTCTGCTGCTGGTTCTGCTGATTTACAGTCAGCAGGGTCTGGAGTACTGGAAGTCACTGATGGTTGGCGCAGCGTTTTATACCCTGCCTGTTCTCACCAGCCTGCGTTACTGGAATACCCGCCCGGAAGAACTGGAAAACCCGCGCAAACTGCTCAACTGGTTCACTCTGCAGGTGGTGATGGTCATCGTCATGTGGAGCACCATTGCTTTTCAGGTGCTGCCGGAACTGACTCCGTCCACGCGTATGCTGGCGGTGTGTTTCTTCCTGATTGTGAATATCTGCCATTACCTGCCCTTTACCCCTTTCCCGCTGCATGCCCTGGCTCTGCTGACTCTTAATATGACACCGCTGTCGCTGCAGCTGATGACGCTCGGCGACCCGGCCATGGTACCGCTGGCGATGTGCGCCTTCCTGTTTATTCTCAAGCTGGTCAGCGTGATTACCTGGTTCTACCTGGGCGAGATGGATCATTTCCGCCGTGAGAATAATGAAGTAAGGCATCTGGAAGAGCCGGATATGTCGTTTGAAGGTTTCCAGAAACTGCTGATGAAGCACCTGCACATGCAGTCAGTGCAATCCATCATTCTGCAGACGGCGACGGCCTTTTTCCTCGTGTTCACCCTGCGCGGTCCGCAGACTGAACTGGAAATGTGGAGCTGGCTGATGGGCATGATTGCCGTTCAGCTGCTGCGCTCAGCGGAAATCATGGCCTTCATCAACAATCCGGAAAAGCGCTCCAGCAGCCGCTGGCGGATGATGTTTGGTCTTGGGGTGGTCATTAACCAGCTGGCCTGGTATGCCTTCCTGTTTGTTTTCTACTCGCGTCTCAGTGACTTCAACCTGGGTCTGGTCAGCGGTATTTTCATGGCGGTTGCGGTACTCAGTACCATAGGTCTGGCCGCCGACCGGGTCATGCTCTACATCAACAGCATCATGTGTCTGGTACCCCCGGTGCTGATCATGCTGTTCGGCGTCAGTGCCTGGGCCGTGACCGCATTGGGTCTGCTGACCGTCGTCAGTCTGCTGGTGGTGGTGCGTAATATTCATCAGTCAGCGCTGCGTTCGATCAAGGGGCGGCTGCTCAAACAGCTGGCGGAATACCGTGCCCGTGAAATGGAAGCTCTGAACGAAGAGCTGGCGGTTGCACGGCAGAGTCTGACTGAGGTGAACAGCTCGCTGGAATCGCAGATCCGGGAGCGCACGCAGGAGCTGGATTATCAGGCCAACCACGACATGCTCACCGGTCTGAATAACCGCTACCGTTTCTCAGCCGAAGTGTCGCGTTCTCTGCAGGAGCTGGAAGCGGGTGATACCGGGTTTGTGGTCTTTCTGCTCGATCTTGATCGGTTTAAAGAAATTAATGATGGTCTCGGTCATCACGCTGGCGACCTGGTGTTGCAGGAAACCGCACGGCGTCTTGATCTGGCCTGCGGTGACACCGGCATCTGTGCGCGCTGGGGTGGGGATGAGTTTGTGGTGCTGCGTCATGGCAACCTGCCCCGTGAAGAAATCTTTAAGTTTGCTGAGCACCTGCGTACCTGTCTGCTGCAGCCGATTGAGTTCAGCCAGGGGCAGCTGACGGTGGGTGCCAGTGTCGGGGTGTCCATTTGTCCGGAACACGGCCGCGCCGCAGACCGCCTGCTGGAAAACGCCGATATTGCCGTCTACCGCGCCAAACTGCTGAAAGAAGGCGTCTCGATTTATACCCATGAGTGGGGCAGTGAAGCCGCTGAACGGGTGCGTCTGGCCCAGGCCCTGCGTTCTGCCATTGAGTCTGAATCTCTGGTGCTGGCGCTGCAGCCGTTTGTCTCTGCCGCCAATGGCCGGGTAACCGGTTTTGAAGCCCTGGCGCGCTGGCCGCAGCCCGAAGGTCCGCCCATCAGTCCCGGGGTTTTCATTCCGCTGGCGGAAGAAGTGGGTCTGATGCCCTTACTGGGCCAATGGATTATGCGCAACGCCTGTACCACGCTGCTGCAGATTGCTCCGGACAGTGATCTGCGGGTAGCGGTGAATATTTCAGTCATTCAGCTGCTGAAGCCCGGTTTTGTGGACGAGGTGTTCTCGATCCTCGGCGAAACCGGCCTGCCCGCGACACGGCTGGAGCTGGAAATGACAGAAACCGTATTCGCCAGCGATGTTGAGCACGTACGTACTCTGCTGACACGGTTACGTAAGGGCGGTATCTGCATTTCGATCGATGACTTCGGTACCGGCTATTCGTCCATCAGCTATCTGCGCGATTTCCCGCTGGATACGCTGAAAATCGACCGCTCGTTCGTCAGTGATCTGAACAACGGCGGCGAAAAAATCTTCCGCAGTATCGTGACACTGGCGCACGGTCTGAATCTGTCGGTGATTGTTGAAGGGGTCGAGACGCGTAAAGAGCTGGATTCGGTGTTGCAGCTCGGTGGCGAAGAAATTCAGGGCTTTTATTTTGCCCGGCCGATGGGGCTGAGCGAACTCATGTCATGGTATCCGGAGCACAGGAACGACGGTTTCACTCTGTTGCAGGAAGATAAAATGACCGGCTCGGACGGTAAAACCGCGGTTATCCGCCCGCTCCGGTCAGGAGACGACTGATCTGATTCACTCAGATCAGTCGGGTCGCTGAGTACCTGATCAGAGGGTATTCAGGCCCAGGGTTCCGATGTCACCCAGATTGATCAGCTGATTCTCACCACTGTTATCATCCACGCCATCGTTGTCATTGTTGATCCACACAGTGCCGTCAGAAGTCACGGTCAGACCTTCAATTTTCTCGTAGACCAGACCACCCGGTGCAGTCAGCACCTTGTCAGCCAGCAGATCGGCTTTCAGCGTTTTCTCCACTGTGCTGCCAGCAGTCACCGAGCTCAGGTCAACCTGATAAATGCGCTTGATGGCGGCATCCAGGTTGCCCTGGTTGTCGCGCTCCAGTACCAGAAAGGTGCCATCGCCCACAGAGCTGATGTCAGACAGACCAACCCAGCCACCGTTCTGGCTTTCGACGTCATCCAGCGGGTAGAACACAAAGCTCCATTCTTCGCTGCTGGTGTCGTAGATGCCGATACGTGGATTGTCTTCACCACCCCAGGCACGCTGGAAGGCCACATAGAGTTTACCGTCGTACTCAGCAATGCCTTCAAAGCCGAAGCGCAGCTGCATGTCGTTTACCTCATCCGGCAGGGTAATGACCTGTTCGATCACACCGGCGGCGTCGGTTTTAAACACGAAGTTGAGGAATTTCAGCGGACGGCCAGCATCGTCGATGGTGCCGTTGCCTTCTGAGGCAATCCAGAAACCACCGTCGGTGGCTGCGGCGATGCCTTCAGGGTCGACATTGACGGTGTCGTCATCATTGATCAGTGCGGCCAGATCCGCAGCATCAAAGTCGTTGTCGACTTCCGGGTCGGCATTGGCAGGGCCAGTGAAGGTATCCATGGCTACGAACACGCCGTTGCTGTCCCTGATACGGATTTCCATGTCCAGGCTGGCCGGGGTGGTGCTGGTGTCGATGCGGAAGATACGGCTCTTATCAAAGGCGCTGTCTTCAATGCTCCAGAGTACACTGGCGTCGGACAGATCCGCAGCCAGACCTGACAGAGCCGCAAATGGAATCGGCGTGCCGTCGGCGCGGTCCACAGATTCAATGGTCGGGTAGGCCGTGGTTTGAGCTCCGTACTGATAAATGTTCAGAGAACCACGCAGCTTGTCATCACGGCTGTCGTTTTCACTGGCAGCGATCAGCAGGTTACGGGACGGAATGGCCTTGACGCCTTCCGGAGCAGAGGCTGCTGGCAGCACCTGGTGATAGGCTGGGTTTTCGGCATCACCGATCTGATAAACACCGATGACACTGGCGCGTTCAGAGTTCACGAACAGGAAGTCTTTACCGTCAAAGCGTGCGGTTTCCGCGTTCTCAGGCTCGCTGCCTTTGTTCTCAGAACGGCCTTCCGGGTAGTGACCGATGCGGGCGGTGAGGTGCTCCATGCTGTTACCGGAAGTCCAGACCACGTCACCGGCGGTGTTGAATACGGTAAAGCCGCGGCTGCCGCCGTTCATATCGCCTTCGTCGGCGGTGACAAAGTATCCGGTATCAATCCAGGTAACACCATCCGGCTCACGCGCAATGCCCATCAGGGATTCAGTCTGGGAGATGATGTCTTCTTCGGTGGCATCAATCTGATCCAGATTCACGGTACCGGCGGAGAAATGCGCGGTGACCGCCGCCGTGGCCAGATCAATCAGCACCAGGTGGTTGTTTTCCTGCAGGGTGACCACAGCGACGTTGTCGTCGTTGATATCAACGTACTCAGGTTCAGGGTCAGAGGGGGCGATATCCGCCAGGCCGGTGACATCAACATTGGTTTTGCTCCAGTCGGCCGGGGCGTCGGCAGAGATATCCAGAATCACCACATAACCGGCAGGCAGCTGCGGGCTCTGATCAATCTGGCCATCGTCCAGATCTTCATCGCGTTCGTTTTCGATGGCAACCACCGCGTAATGACCATCCGGGCTGACCGCGACAGAATCCGGCTGACCGCCGAGATCAATGGTGCGCACCACTGACTGAGTGGCGATATCCACGACTTTCAGCGAACCGCTGGGGTTGGTGAAGCTCTCAGACGTGTTCACACCCACCAGAGCGTATGCGCCGGCAACTGCCACGGACGTCGGCTCACCACCGATGTTCAGTGTACCCAGTGCAGACGGCGCCGCCGGATCGGTGATGTTCACAAAGCCGATAACTTCACGTGGGCTGTCGGTATAAATCAGGGTATTGCCGTCGCTGCTGGCGTCGACAATTTCAGCCACGGTTTCTTCGTCGGTGTCGCAGTTATTGTCGATCTGCAGGCACACAGGGAAGGTGGCGATACGGTTAAAGTAAGCGGCTTCGGTGTTGTTATTGTCATTCTTGTTGTCGTCACCACCGCAGCCAATCATGGCCAGAGGTGCAGCCAGCGTCATGGCGAGCGCGAGTCTGTTCATTTTCATGAGCTTATTCATTGTAATAGGAGTTCCGTTGGTCTTTTTTCAGGAGTACGGATGTTCCCGGGCAGAGATGACGGGCTCATGACAATCCCGTTGTAAAAATATGTCAGTAATACAGCCTCAGACCGGCCAATGTGGCCGCTCCGGTTTGTCTCAGACGGGTGTTCTGCGTAGAGTCTTATCATCACCTCCGCCAGGCCCCTGCGACGGAGGTTTTTTCATATATGAAAGATGATTTCCTCCGGAGGAAAAATGAATAAACGACTCCTCGTTGCCGGCCTGTTATCCGCCGGTCTGCTGGCTGGTTGCCAGGCGGATAAAACCCCCGCTGTCATTGAGGCTCAGGCCAGCAAACAGGTTCCGGGTCTCGACATGGACATTGACCTGCCGTACGAAAAATTCGAACTCGACAACGGCATGCGCGTGATTGTTCATGAAGACCGTAAAGCCCCCATCGTGGCCGTTGGTATCTGGTTCCATGTCGGCTCCAAAGATGAGCCTGAGGGTAAAACCGGGTTTGCTCACCTGTTTGAACATCTGATGTTCAACGGCTCTGAAAACTACAACGACGAATATTTCAAACCTTTTGATGCCGTCGGCGCGACCGCCATGAACGGCACCACATGGTTTGACCGCACCAACTACTTTGAAAATGTACCGACCCCGGCGCTGGAAATGGCCCTGTGGATGGAAAGTGACCGTATGGGGCACTTATTGGGCGTGGTTGATCAGGCACGCCTGGACGAACAGCGCGGCGTGGTACAGAACGAAAAACGCCAGGGTGATAACCAGCCTTACGGCCAGTATGAATACCGTCAGCTGGAAGGCCTGTTCCCGGTCGGACATCCGTACCGTCACTCCACCATCGGTTCTATGGAAGATCTGGATGCCGCGTCTCTGCAGGACGTGAAAGACTGGTTCAATCAATACTATGGAGCCGCCAATACCGTACTGGTACTGGCCGGTGATATTGATGCTGAAACTGCCAGACCTCTGGTGGAAAAATACTTCGCGGACATTGATCCGGGCCCGGCGCTGAAACACCACAAATCCTGGGTGCCGACTCGCGACCACAACACCATCGAAGAGATGGTAGATCCCTCCGCACCGAACGTGCGCATTGCCCGTAACTGGGCCGTGGCACCACGCACCACAGAAGATGCCAGCTACCTGCAACTGGCTGCCAGCGTCATGGGTGAAGGCAAAAACTCGCGTCTGTATCAGGCACTGGTGTACCAGAACCAGCTGGCTTCCAGCGTGGATGTGACTTACTGGCCGTTCGAGCTGGCCGGTGTGTTTGAAATCACCGTGGACCTGAAAGAAGGGTCTGACCCGGTAGAGGTTGACCGTATCATCAGTGACGAAATGGCGACCTTCCTGGAAAATGGCCCAACCGCCGATGAACTGAAACGCGCCAAAACCACCTATCTGGCCGGCCGCCTGCGCGGTCTCGAAGAGATCGGTGGCTTCGGTGGTAAAGCCACTGCACTGGCACAGGCTGAACTTTACGCCGGGGATGCCGGGTTCTTCAAAAAATCCCTCGACTGGCTGAACATGGCCTCGCCGAATCAGGTAAAAGCCGCCGCTGATCAGTGGCTGAGTTCAGGCTACTACCAGATCACCATGACGCCGGAACCGAAATACACCGTGGCCGAAAGCGTGGTTGACCGCTCCAAAGGCCTGCCTGAAGTGGGTGGTCTGCCGGACTTGGAATTCCCTGCCATTGAAGAAGCCACGCTGAGCAATGGCGTAAAGGTCGTCGTGGCCAACCGTCCGACCCTGCCGCTGGTGAGCATGGCTGTACAGTTTGATGCCGGTTACGCCGCCGATACCGGACGTCCGCTGGGCACCTCAAGCTTTGCCCTGAGCATGATGGATGAAGGTACTGAGACCCGCTCGGCGCTGGAGATCTCAGCCGAAGCCGAATCGCTTGGCGCAGAGATTTCGACCGGCAACGATCTCGATATGAGTCTGGTACGTGTATCGGCCCTGAAACCGAATCTGGATGCCTCACTGGCACTGGCGGCCGATGTGATCCGGCACCCAGCGTTCGCAGAGGATGAAATTGAGCGTCTGCGTCAGCGTTGGTACGCCAGTATTGCTCAGGAAAAAGCCAACCCGGTTCAGCTGGCGCTGCGTACACTGCCACCGCTGCTGTACGGCACAGATCACGCGTATGGCATTCCGTACACCGGCTCCGGTACCGAAGAATCCATCGGTTCACTCACCCGGGATGATCTGGTGAAATTCCACAGCGACTGGATCCGTCCGGACAACGCCACCATCTTTATGGTCGGTGATATCACCCTGAGCGACGCCACCGCCGCACTGGAAAAAGCTTTCGGTGACTGGAAAGCCCCGGACAGCGCGATTCCACAGAAAAACATCAGCAGCGTCGCCGTACCGGAAAAAGGCCGTGTCATCATCATGGACAAACCCGGTTCACCACAGTCACTGATTCTGGCCGGCCACCTGTTCCCGGCCACCGGCGATGACGACTACCTCACGCTGGAAATGGCCAACAGCATTATTGGCGGCGAATTCACCAGCCGGGTGAACATGAACCTGCGTGAAGACAAACACTGGGCCTACGGCGCCTACAGCTTCACCACGGATGCCCGTGGACAGCGTATGTGGCTGGTCTATGCCCCGGTGCAGTCGGATAAAACCAAAGAATCACTGGCCGAACTCGAACGCGAATTCAGCGAGTATCTGAGTGATAAACCCGGCACCCTGGATGAGCTGAACACCTTTGTCGCCAGCAACGTCAACAGCCTGCCGGGCCGCTTTGAAACCTCCGCCAGCGTGCTTGGCAGCCTGCTGTCGAATAACCGCTTCGGCCGCAGCAACGACTATGTGCCATCACTGAAAGCTCAGTACAACGGCATGAACATCAAGGATGTGATGGCTCAGGCACACGCCAACATGCACCCGGAAAGCCTGACCTGGCTGATCGTCGGTGACCGCGAGCAGATTGAAGCGGGGATCCGTGATCTGGGGCTGGGGGAGATTGAAGTGTGGAATAAGGATGGGGAGAAGATTGACTGAGGCTTGGAGCTTGGAGCCTGAGTAGATTGATACTCAGTCTTTGATTTGGAAAGGCCCGCGCAAAGCGGGCTTTTTTATTTCAATTATTGCCTGTAGGTTGGGTTAGCGAAGCGTAACCCAACAGAGATCGCTCTCTTTATTCATCATCATCGGCTTGATAATTCATGACCGTCTATCATTCAGCCACCGTCATTGCGAGGAGCGCAGCGACGCG
>CETZ01026981.1_pt1 | contig 40099 bp, 42 predicted proteins | sample 531441 | NCBI WGS metagenome assembly CETZ01 (sample SAMEA2623098, study PRJEB7988) | marine metagenome | isolation source: saline water (ENVO:00002010), including | reverse complement strand
CAGCATCTGGCCAGTCTGGTTGTTATCGCTGTCGATGGTCTGTTTGCCCATCAGCACGATCTGAGGCTGTTCTTTTTCAACCACGCCTTTCAGCAGCTTGGCGACAGTCAGTGGCTCAACCTTCTCTTCGGTTTCAATCAGGATGCCACGGTCAGCACCCAGTGCCAGAGCGGTACGGATCTGCTCCTGTGCAACTTTAGGACCGATGGAAACCACGACGATTTCAGTGGCAATGCCCTTCTCCTTCAGGCGGACCGCTTCTTCTACTGCGATCTCACAGAAAGGGTTCATGGCCATTTTGACGTTGGTCAGATCAACGTCGGAATTATCAGCTTTAACCCGGACTTTAACGTTGTAGTCAATTACACGTTTAACAGCGACAAGAACCTTCATTAGATTCCTCATTAGGTTGGGTGGGTGAAAATAAGACCGCGACACTGTGAAAAACTCCGGAAAGCGGCCTTCCCAAAGGGTGACCATTATTCGCATGCGGGTGATACAGGTCAATAGCGCTGAGATGACTCAGGTCAATAACCACGGCGTTCCGCGGGCCGTCAGACTGCATCATAAGTTGCTTGAATAACGTCTGTGCTTATAATGCAGGCAGTTTTGGTCCGCGATGAGAGCCGGAAAACCGGTCGGGCATTATCTGTAACAGGGTGAATTGAGCTCAGTACTCACCCGCTTTGAGGAGCCTTTTATATGCAACGTGATGTGATGGAATATGATGTGGTGGTCGTCGGCGGAGGCCCTGCCGGTTTATCAACTGCCTGTCGTCTGATGCAGCTGGCTGGGGAAGCCGGGGCTGAACTGTCCGTCTGTCTGGTCGAAAAAGGTTCTGAAATCGGTGCGCACATCCTGTCTGGTGCCGTTATTGAAGACAGCGCACTGACTGAACTTTTTCCTGACTGGAAAGAAAAAGGAGCCCCGCTGAACACGCCGGTAAAATCCGATGAAGTGTATTTTCTGACCGGCGCTGAAAAATCCATCAAAACCCCGAATTGGGCCATTCCTAAGCCAATGCACAACGATGGCAACTACATCGTGTCTCTCGGTAACGTCTGTCGCTGGCTGGGTCAGCAGGCCGAAGAACTGGGTGTGGAAATTTACCCGGGCTTCCCTGCTGCTGAACTGATCGTTGAAGACGGTGCGGTCAAAGGTATCGTCACCGGTGACATGGGTGTTGACGAAAACGGCGAGCCGAAAGACGAGTATGTTCCGGGCATGGAGCTGCGCGCAAAATACACCGTATTTGCCGAAGGCTGTCGTGGCCACCTGGGCAAGCAGCTGATTGCCGACTTCAAGCTGGATGCCGGTAAAGATCCTCAGCACTACGGCATTGGCATTAAAGAACTCTGGGATATTGACCCGGCCAAACACCAGGAAGGTCTGGTGATTCACGGTGCTGGCTGGCCACTGGTTGAATCTGACTCTGCTGGCGGTTTCTTTCTGTACCACACCGAGAACAATCAGGCGGTGGTTGGTCTGATTACGGATCTGTCATACAGCAATCCACACGTCAGCCCGTTTGATGAATTTCAGCGACTGAAGCACCACCCGGTGCTGAAACAGCATCTGGAAGGTGGCAAGCGTGTGTCTTACGGTGCCCGCGCTATCGCCAAAGGCGGCCTGAACAGTCTGCCGAAAATGACCTTCCCGGGTGGTCTGATCGTGGGCTGTGACGCCGGCACTCTGAACTTCTCCAAGATCAAAGGCACCCACACCGCGATGAAGAGCGGCATGGTGGCTGGCGAAGAGATATTCAAAGCCGTACAGGACGGCAAAACCGGCGAAGAGCTGACTTCTTACACTACGGCCTTCGAAGCCAGCTGGGCGTATGCTGAGCTGCACCGCAGCCGCAACTTTGGTCCGGCAATGCACAAGTTCGGAACCTTCGGTGGTGCGGCGTTCAACTTCATTGACCAGAACATCATGCCGATTCCGGTAACTCTGCACGATACAACACCGGATCACGCCACGCTGAAACCGGCGTCTTCTGCGAAGAAAATCGACTATCCAAAGCCGGACGGCAAGATCAGCTTCGCCAAACTGGACTCGGTCTTTATCGGTAACGTGAATCACGCAGAACATCAGCCATGCCACCTGAAGCTGAAGGATGCTTCCATTCCGCTGGCGAAGAACCTGCCGGAATACGATGAACCGGCACAGCGTTACTGTCCTGCGGGTGTCTATGAAGTGGTGACGGATGAGAATGGTCAGCGCTTCCAGATCAACTCGCAGAACTGTGTGCACTGTAAGACCTGTGACATCAAGGATCCTGCACAGAACATCACCTGGGTAACCCCGGAAGGCGGCGGCGGTCCGAACTATCCGAATATGTGATTGAGCATGTGATCGGACAGTGAAACGAAGACGGGAGCATCAGCTCCCGTTTTTTATGTGTCTTCTTTCAATCCTGGCTGTGGATCAGGATGATGCTGGGGTGTTGCCTGCAGCAGCGGCCAGCTCACAGTAGAAGCGGATGTATTCTTCGTGCCCTCCCGGGAACACGAAGTTCAGTTGCAGGGGATCATCTGAATCGCTGATACCCGTCAGTCCACCCTGGTCGTGCGGCAGAGGAAATGGCAGCCCCGGACGGCGCACTTCGCCTCCGCTGCTGTCGATATAGAGAACAGCGGCATCAGTGCCGAGCCCCTCGCCAAGTTGCTGTAACAGAGTCAGAAAACCGCGGTCGCTGCCGCCACGACGGGAGCCGCCGTGCCCGTCAGCAGTGGATGTGACTGTATCACCAACGCCAATCAGTATTGGCAGCTTCATGCCGGCAAAGGCCCGGACGGCCATTTGCAGCAGCTCGTCATGAGTGTGGGGTGCGCTGCGGACATTGAAGTCTTGCCCGAGAGGATAAGCACCGGTCCGTTGATGCATCACCTGATTCAGAATAAGCAACACTCCGGCTTCCTTGAGTGCTCCTGAAAGCATGAACTGGAAGTCTGTGGTTCCGGCGCCACTGGCGCTCGCAGGTGCCAGATGTTCTGTGCCGTTGGTCTTCCCCTGATTCGGAGCCAGATGAAGAAAGAAACTGTTTCCGAGCCCGCTCTGTCCGGCGTCTTCAAGCAGGCTGAGCATAAAGGCTTCGGTTTCTTTCTGGATGGAGCAGTATCGATCTGTATCGCCGTTGCACAACCCATAGACAACATTGAGGTTGAGTGTCGGCGAGACCGGGTTGTCGAGTACTGCGCTGGCCACTGATGCTGCAACGGCCTCCGGACTGAAGCCGTAGCGAGGCAGCATTGTGTGGAGAAAGTCTGAAAAACGGTCCGGCAGGCGTGCGAGAAAGTCCATTTCTGCCGTGGTTACTCCAGGGTGTGTTATCTGGCCTCCGGCGTCCTTCCATTGCACTCCGCCGGCAGCTAACCCGGGCAGAAGAGATTCTGGCAGGTTCTGCTTCTGGAGTATTGCATTGATGCCTCGGGGACCGATGTGCTCGCCATTGGTCAGGACGTAGAAACGCCCGGCCAGGCGTTCTGTCGCCTGCAGATAGTCTGCATCCAGTGTCCGGGTGAGTGGATCAGAAACCAGCCCCATGCAGACGCCGTCCAGGTCCTGAATGATCAGAAAATCGGGATGTTCTGAGAGGTAACTCTTCAGGTAAAAATGGTCAGATGAGAGTGCAAAATGATGAAGTGACATGAGTTGCGGATGTAATGCATGTCCGACAACCCTAACAGATCACCGGTTGTCAGCTCAAATTGCTGCAACCGGTAGTGATGGTTTTCGACTTATTCTTTGCCACTGATGGTGGTTACTGAATTGCCGAGACTGATGTCATCAAACATGAAACTGCCGACGTTTCCGCCACCGATAATGAGGCTGCCAATACCTGCGTCAATAACGAAAGGTTCAAGATCTATAATGGCCTTGTTCGTTTCGGTTTTGATTACGCCAGCGATATTGACCATGGCATCACTCATATCTACTCGACCGCCATTGGCTCTCATGCTTTCGATACATTCGGAACCACAGACGAAGGCGTTATTGATGCGGATACCCAGCGATGAAGCGTCGATATCCAGATCTTCAATGGCAAACTGCAGTTCCAGGTTGATTTGTGCCGCAGTCCGCTGGCCGTCGCTGTTTTCTTCGAGTATTTCGGCATACATGCTGCCCAGCAGGCCTGTCAGAGACAGCGAGTTGATCAGGTTGACCGACGTGTTTCCATCGATATCTACGATATTGACAGGGCCGGTTGTTACCTGAAAATCAACGTATTGATCGACCAGAGGCGTGACGTAGATCGTGACCCGGTCGTTCTCAAACGTATCCACCTGGATGCTGATGTTGTCGATGTTGCTGCTGGGGTCCGTGATAACAGACGCGTTACCGAAAAAGTCGGTCTTGTTAGCACCGGTCAGCGTGATGTCATTGATGCTGAGGCCGCCGCCATCGCCGTCACCGTTTTCAGCGGTGTCGATGTAGCGGATTTCACCAACGGAAACGTTCACATCGAGGTTGATGTTTACGCCATCCTGAGCGGTAACTTCGGTGAGGCTGCGTTCAGAGAGAGAAACCATGTCGGCTGATGCGGCCAGAGGGGCTGCAATGCCAAGTGTGACCAGAATCAGTCGCTTCATAGGTTATCCATTGGTCTGTTATTTTTTTTTATTATCGGCTGGTTTCTGCAACAAGCATTAACCAAATGTGACGATCTCAGAATTCCCCCTTAGGGTCAAGCAGGTTTGCATTGAATGAACGTACTGACAGGATACGTTCAACCGGGAGCTCAGCTGTCCAGGAAGTAGGTGGTTCCGGCAATGGTGAGGAAGAAGCGACCATCACTGCCCTCTTCTGCTTTCGTGGCTAACTCATAGAAAGCGTTGCGGTTAAACCGGGCCCAGAGTCCGTGGTTGACGTAAACCTCGGCAACCTGAACCCCATCGAGAACTGAGAATTTCAGGGGGTGGTCATCTCCGATGGTAATGGTGCGGCCATCGGCCGTTACGGCCGTTGCTCCCTCTCCGGTATCGTCAATGAAAACAACCTGTAAAGGTCGGTCTTCAACCTGAATGCGCATTTTTTCAACCGGCGTGATCAGGTAATGCTGCCCTTCCTCGCATTTCAGCAGTGCAGAAAACAGGCGCACCAGCCGTTCACGGCGGATTCTGGTCCCTTCATGCCACCAGGAGCCATCCCGGGCAATGCGGATGTCTATGTCGCCGCAGCTTTCCGGGTGCCATTGATCGATGGGGTAGTCATTGATTTGCTCATCGACGCCCATCTGGCTGAGGAGTGATTCAAGGCTCATCTGTTTACAGCCCTCTCTGCCATTCCTGGCGCAGGGCAATGCGCTCAGGGCTGTTAATAGCCATGTCCAGCTGCTTCAGTAACCTGGCTTTGTCGGCACCCAGGGTGCCTTTCAATGGCAGGTAATTGGAGGCGTGATCGCTGCGGAAAACTGTCTCCTGCAGCTCCAGTGTGCCGATAAACTGCCTGAGCTCAGTGAAGAGTTCACGCTGATCCGGCAGTTCATAGTCCAGTCCGAGTTCGCGGTATCCCTCTTCCACCCGGGCTTGTCCCAGTGGAAAGCTGACGATCAGAGTTGAGAGGAATTCAGGACGTGCTTCGTTCATCAACCGGGCTGAGTTAATGGCGTGCTGCTCGCTGAGTATGCGGCCGCCCATGCCGTTCAGTACCATGACGGAAGATGTGATTCCGGCCTCTTTTAATTTGATCAGGGCGTCCAGTGTGGAGTTATAGGTCTCCCCTTTGCGGATGGCCTGTAAAACCTGGTCGTCACCACTTTCGGCTCCGACATAGGCGATGCCCAGGCCCAGTTCCCTGAGTTGCTGCAGCTCTGCAACTGACTTCTTGCGGATATTGCGGGGAAGGCAGTAGCTTCCGACTCTCTTCACCCAGGGCAGTTGTGTGCGGATTGCGGTAAGTATGTTGATCAGGCGCCGGGTTGGCAGAACCAGGGCATCGCCGTCTGCCAGAAAAACTTTTTCAAAACGCGGGCCCAGTGCAGTTGCTTTGCGGATTTCACTGAGCACCTCATCTTCACTGCGGGCGCGGAATTTTTTCTGTGGCTGGGTGTACATGTCGCAGAATGTGCATTGATTCCACGAGCAGCCATTGGTTACCTGAAAAATAACTGAGCGCCCTTCGCTGGGTGGTCTGAAAACGGGTTCTATATAGTCAGGAAACATGGTTCGCTCCGGAGTTTGAATGCATCGGACTGGCGCAGGATAGGCAATCCTGTACCGGTTGTACAAGCCCGGATGAATAAAGGTTTTTTGGGGCAAAAAAAAATACCCGGAGCGGGTCCGGGTATTTGTGACAGTCACCGCAGCTAATGCGGGCGGCGGCTTTCCGGGATCAGGAGCCCAGTTTCACATAACGCACAGGAGTGCCGATTTCAAAGTCGCTGCAGCTGTTGAAGTAGTAGCCATTGGTGTCCAGTTCGAGGAACACTTTTTTGCCATTCAGGTAAGCAGCGATAATCAGGTCGATCTGTACGGCCTGGTTGTCATCAATTTTCTTGGTTACTGCCAGACGGTCCAGGTACTTGTCGCCGCCACCGATACGGGCAGCGCTGGATCTGCCACCGGTATCCAGGTTCAGGGTCAGGTAAGTCGCTTCAGCAGAGGTGCGGGCAGTGATGGATTGTACAGTGCCGCTGCAATACTCATAGGCCATGGCTGAAGAAGCCATCAGGGTAAGAGCAGAGGTAATAATCAGTTTCTTGAACATGGAGTGAGCTCCCACGAGGGTGTGTAAAAACGTGAATGTGTTTTGCCGGTCGTGGCATTCTTCTTAATTCACCACCTCAGCAATGCATTGACATTTTATTTACATGTTTTGCAGAACGCTAGTACAGAATTGGAGAAATGCAAATTAAATCGGGACAAACACGACATTTCGTGCCTGATGATTAATTATGAGGAGAAAACTGGTGCCCGGGACCGGAATCGAACCGGTACAGCCGTAAGGCCGGGAGATTTTAAATCTCCTGTGTCTACCAATTCCACCACCCGGGCTCAGGCGCCGATTCTGGCGGATCAGACAGGAGATGTCTGAAACAGTGGAGGCGCGACCCGGAGTCGAACCGGGCTACGTGGATTTGCAATCCAGTGCATAACCGCTTTGCTATCGCGCCGATTCTTCGTTGTGAAGACTGAGCAGAGGATGCTCCAGAAACTTACACCAACAGAAAAACGTTGGAGCGGGAAACGAGATTCGAACTCGCGACCCCAACCTTGGCAAGGTTGTGCTCTACCAACTGAGCTATTCCCGCTTAAGTGCTGCGCATTGTAATTTACGCCGCCGATTAGTCAAGCATTTTATCTTACATTTTAGGGACTTAGCCCACCCGCCCGGATTTACGTTGCCGTCAGGAGTTTCTCAGTTCGGGCCAGGCGGCTTTGAGGTAGACCAGCATGGACCAGAACGTCAGACCTGTGGCAATAACCAGAGCAATATCTCCGGCAATGTTCAGCCAGGAGTCATCAGCCGCCCCCAGCAGGACGATAATGGCAATCATCTGGGATGTAGTCTTGATCTTCCCCAGTTGACTGACAGCAACTTCGGCGCGTTTGCCAAGTGATGCCATCCATTCACGTAACGCCGAAATAACAATCTCACGCACAATGATGATGATCACCATCAGAGTAATCCACAGCTGGGCAAAGTGCCCTGCCAGTAATATCAGAGCAACCGAGACAATAATCTTGTCGGCTACGGGGTCCAGGAATGCACCCAGAGCCGTTGCCTGATTCCAGCGACGCGCCAGGTAACCATCAAACCAGTCGGTGATGGCAGCAATACCAAACACAGCAGCCGACCAGAGACGCATGGAATCATCCGGCCAGCAGAACAACACCACCATAATCGGAACCATGAGTATCCGGCTGAAGGTCAGCATGTTAGGCAGATTCATGGGGGTACTACTCCTGTTCTTCACCATGCAGGGTTGCAAAGATTTTCGCGGCCAGTGCCGTGCTGATACCGGGGACTTTTTCAAACTCATCCCGGGGTGCCCCGCGCATATTACGCAGACTGCCAAAATGAAGCAAAAGCTCTCTTCGCCTTTTCGGGCCGACGCCGGGCAAAGTCTCCAGTTCTGATTCTGAACGTTTTTTTGCTCTCTGTTTGCGGTGGCCGGTAATGGCAAAACGGTGAGCCTCATCACGTACGTGTTGCAGCAGGCGGAAACCTTCGTGATGGGCATCGGGGATCAGCGGCGTTCTATCGGACGCAAACCAGAGATATTCCCAGCCACTTTTGCGGGTCGTACCTTTGGAGATGCCGAGTAAAACCACAGAGGTTATCTGTAACTCCTCCAGCACCTGACGGATACGCCCTACCTGTCCTTTGCCACCATCAATCAGCAGCAGTCCGGGCAGGTCGTTCTGTTCAAGCAGCCGCGTCAGGTGGCGGCGCACGGCGTCTTCCAGAGCGGCATAGTCGTCCCCTGCAGTCACTCCGCGAATGGAAAAACGACGGTAGCGGGATTTATCAAGTCCGTCTGCTGTGTAGACAACGCAGGATGCATAGGTCGCCTCCCCCTGCGAATGGCTGATGTCAAAGCACTCGATGCGCTTCGGCGTTTCTTTCAGCTTCAGCAGTTCGGCAACTTTATCCAGCTTGCCGGCCGCCGCCTGCATTCCGGACAGGCGCGACTGAATGGCTGTGCGGGCGTTTTCCGTGGCCATGGCCAGCCATTGGCGACTGTCACCACGTTGCCCTCGCTGATGTTTCATCCGTGAGCCGCGCTCCTGCAATACCGCCAGTAACGGCGCCGTGAGATCGGTGTCGATATCAGCGATCAGTACATCAGGAGTGCCTTCGCCGCTGTGGTCGTTCAGATAGAACTGCTCCAGAAAACCGGTGAGCAGTTCTTCATCGCTATCGCCTGCAGGGTTGCCGGGGAAAAAACTTTGCGAGTTGGTCAGTCTGCCCTGCCGGAATGTCAGCCGTTGCAGGCAGGTTGTCGCCTGCCAGTTAACGATGACCCAGACATCACTGTTATGACTGCCACTCTCGACCCGTTGCTGCTCCTGGATCTGGCGCAGAAATTCGGTTCTGTCGCGCAGCTCTGCCGCAGTCTCAAATTCGAGATTGGCCGATGCTTCTTCCATGGCGGTCTGCAGTTCGCGGATCAGCTCGGTGGATTTGCCTTCGAGAAACTTCTCGGAGCGCACAATATCCCGGTGATAGTCCTCAGCAGAGATCAGCCCGACACAGGGGGCCGAGCATCGCTGAATTTCGTACTGCAGGCACGGACGGCTGCGGTGATTGAAATAACTGTCTTCACAGTTGCGTAGTCGGAACAGGCGCTGCAGGTGATTGAGGGTCTCGCGCACGGCCGCCGAAGACGGGTACGGTCCGAAGTAGCGGCCATCCTTGCGCCGTTTGCCCCGGCGGTAAGCCAGCAATGGAAACTCGTGCTGACTCAGGTGGACGTACGGGTATGATTTGTCATCTTTCAGCAGGATGTTGTAAGGCGGCCGGTGCTGCTTGATCAGGGTCTGCTCAAGAATCAGGGCTTCGGCCTCGCTGGCCGTCACCGTGATGTCGATATGATCAATCCGGGATACCAGCGCAACGGTTTTGGCGTTCAGGCCGCGGGCGCGGAAGTAGCTGGAGACCCGGTTCTTGAGGTTGCGAGCCTTGCCCACGTACAAGAGTGCACTTTCGCTGTCGTACATGCGGTACACGCCGGGGCGGCGGGTCAGCGACTTAAGGAAACTCTGAATGTCAAAGCCGGACATCAGCTTCCTTCGTTGGGGTTTACCAGGCCGTAACGCAGGGCCATGTGTGTGAGTTCTACATCGCTGCTGATATTGAGCTTCTCGAAGATGCGGTAGCGGTAGCTGTTGACGGTTTTCGGGCTGAGGAACAGCGCTTCGCCAATCTGCTGAACTTTCTGGCAGTTCACAATCATGAGGGCAATCTGTAATTCGCGCTCCGACAAAACCTCAAACGGAGATTCTGCTTCCGATTCAAACGGCCGCAGCGCCATGCGCTGAGCAATCTCGGGGCTGATGTATTTCTGACCGGACTTTACTTTGATGATAGCGCGGAGCATTTCATCGGCGTCAGCACCTTTGGTGATGTAGCCGGAAGCGCCCATTTTCAGCAGGCGTGAGGCATAGGGGTTGTCATCCGAGACTGTCACAGCAATCACCTGTGCATCTGGCTGATTGTGCAGGATCTTGCGGGTGGCCGCCATGCCACCGATGCCCGGCATATGGATGTCCATCAGGATGATATCAGGCTCAATCTCTTTGGCCATGCGCACGGCATCCTCTCCGGAACCGGCCTGCCCGACCACGTCGATCATCCCCGTATCATCCAGCAGACGACTGATTCCTGAGCGCACCAGCTCATGATCATCCACGACTAATACACGGATCACAGAAGAACCTCACACGGTTTGCCAGCCTGGCAGAACAGGCCCGCTTTTTCTTGTTTAACAGGCGTACTGTATCCGTAAAACCTGTATGGGGAAAGGGTCTGAAAATCCTTCAGATATAAAAAAAGCCAGTTTGCACTGGCTTTAAGAATTTGGCGGAGGGATAGGGATTTGAACCCTAGATACGCTATTAACGTATGCCGGTTTTCAAGACCGGTGCTTTCAACCGCTCAGCCATCCCTCCGGAAGGCGCATATATTATCTTTTAAAATGGGCACGTCAACTTTTTTTGTAAAATCAAACAACTAGGGCAGAAAATGTACAGCAGCGATGACTTTGGAAGAGACCATGACGCGTCAGCTGTTTCAAACCCGGGCATCTGACTTTAGAATTGCCTGATATCCGACAATACCACTGTGCCAGTCCTGAGATGCCCGCGTTCACTCTGTTGATTACCAGCTCCCCTTTTACCGGCGACCGGCATCAGCTGGCACTGCGCTTTGCGCAACAGGCGGCAAAGCAGGAATCTCTGCTGCGGGTGTTCTTTTATGGCGATGCTGTATTGGCTGCCAACCGCAATCAACAGGCTCCGCAAGGACAGGAAAACATCGCCACCCTGTGGTCGGAATTTGCGGCGCAGACCGGAGTACCTCTGATCTGCTGCATTGCCAACAGCCTGCGCCGTGGCCTGAGCGATGCGACAGAGCGTGACCGCTATCAGCTCCGGGATGACTGCCTGCATCCGGCGTTCTGCCTTGCCGGCCTGGGTGAAATGGCCGAAGCCAGCCTCGACAGCGAACGGATCGTACAATTCTGATGAGTCTGCCCCTGCTGATACACATCACCACCCCGCCCACGCCGGACTGTGAAGCTCTGGAGTACGCTCTGGCCATGGCGGCGTTTGATCTGGATGTGCGGGTGTTGTTCAGCGGCCGGGGCCTTTATTGGCTGACGGCCGGGCAGCAGCCACGCAAGCCTGCGGGGAAGAACCCTGAGAAACTGCTGGCGGCCCTGCCCATGTATGGCATTGATGAAGTGGCCCGGATCTCAGGGTCTGTGATGGGTGACGTCCCCTTTGATGACGAACGTTTCCCGGCACTGAAAGATCCCGCCGCGTGGATCGCCGGGCGTCAGGTGGTGACTTTCTGATATGACGACATTGCATCTGATTCTTGCGTCTTCCGCATCGGGTATCGCAGCGTTACCTGAGTTGACTGCACCGGGTGATGCCATTCTGCTGGCTTCCGACGGCTGCTACCTGTTCCCGGAGATTCCGGACTCCGTACCTTGCTATGTACTGAGTCAGGATGCCGCGGTGCGTGGCCTGAGTTATCCGCAGGACGTCCGCCTGATCCAGGATGAAGAATGGCTGAACCTTACCCTCTCCTTCGATAATCAGGTGAGCTGGCTGTGATCGCAACGGACAAGGACGGGTTTCTGCTCCATCTCGCCGACTGGTCACCGGAGGTGGCCTCCGAGCTGGCTGCCGGTGAGCAGATCATCCTGAGTGATGCGCACTGGGAAGTGCTCTATGCACTGCGTGACTTTTACGCTGAGTTTGATCTGTCTCCGGCCATGCGCCCGCTGACCCGCTACCTCAAAGATAAGCTGGGCGCTGATAAAAGCACCAGTATTTACCTGATGACACTCTTTCCCGGCAGCCCCGCCAAGCTGGCGGCAAAAATTGCCGGACTGCCCCGGCCGGAGAACTGCCTGTGAACAAACACCCTCTCGCTGATTACGTGCGCATTCTGGCCCGTGGCAAAAATGCCAGCCGCAACATGACGGCAGAAGAAGCCGAATTCACCATGAGCCACTTTCTGTCGGGAGACTACGCTCCTGAGCAGTTGGGTGCGGTGCTGATGCTGTTACGGGTTCTGGAAGAAACACCGGATGAGATTGCAGGCTTTGCCCGGGCGATCAACCCCTGCTGGCCGGAGGGCGCGCAGAACTTTGATCTGGTCTGGTCCAGCTATGCGGGCAAGCGCCGTCAACCTATGTGGTGGATGCTGTCCGCCCTGCTGCTGACGCAGATGGGCTACCGCATACTGGTACACGGCACCCTGGCCCATACGGAGGGGCGCGTTTATTCCCATGAAGTATTCAACGCACTGGGTTTGCCCGCGGTAACCCGGGAGTCTCTGGCTGCAACCACAGACGCTCTGGTATACCTGCCCTGCGCTGAAATTCACTCCAGTCTGCAGCAATGGCTGGGCCTGAAGGCCATTCTGGGCGTGCGCTCACCGGTAAATACCATTCTGAAAACCATTGCGCCAGAAGGTGTACCTGCGGTTCAGGGCATTTTTCATCCGAACTATAAAAACATACATCTCGGAGCAGCTGAGCTGAATCAGGATGATGCCATGGTGATCAAAGGTGAAGGTGGGGAGTTTGAAGTGAATCCGGAGCGTCGTTGTGTGGCCAGCTTCCGTTTCCATGATGCCTCAGGTGACATCGAAATCCTGAATGAAGCCAGCCATTACGCCGAAAAGCCGGAAACGCCCGATCCACAACTGCTAAAACAGTTCTGGCAGGGAGACTATTCCAGTGACTACGGCCAGGCAGCCGTGTTGAACACCGCAGCGCTGGCACTGTGTACCATCCGCCGCAGTTCCGATCTCGACAGCGCGCTCAGTGATTGCCGCGCCGCCTGGGACCGCCGAGACATCAGCCTGCTCTCCTGAGCAGACTGATAAGGCTTCTATGCTCTATTGAAAGGCCGCTCAGCGCCAGCTGAGCTTCTCTCTGAGCGTAACCACAGATCCGACGATTGTCAGGGTCGGTGCATGAATCTCCCGTCCTTCGACATACCCCGGCATACTTGCCAGTGTGCCGGTGTGCACCTTCTGATCCGGCAGAGTCCCCTTTTCTACCAGAGCAACCGGTGTATCAGCCGGCATGCCATGAGCAATCAGCTGTTCGCAGATGTATGGCAAGCCAACCAGTCCCATATAGATAACCAGAGTCTGAGAAGGATGAATCAGCTCATTCCACGGCAGGTTGCAGGTGCCATTGCGCAGATGGCCGGTGACAAAGCGTACGCTCTGGGCATGATCGCGATGCGTCAGCGGAATGCCGGCGTAAGACGCGCAACCACTGGCGGCGGTAATACCCGGTACCACCTGAAAGGGAATACCGGATGCTGAAATCTGCTCGATCTCCTCACCACCGCGCCCGAAAATAAAGGGGTCGCCGCCTTTTAAGCGCAGAACACGCTTGCCCTTCAGGGCTTCATCAACCAGCAGCTGATTGATGTCATCCTGTGGTACGGCATGATCGCTGCGGGCTTTGCCGACATAGAATTTCTCAGCAGCAGCGGGCAGAAGATCAATAATGCGCTCACCGACCAGGCGGTCATAAAAAACCACGTCTGCCATCTGGATCAGGCGCAGGGCGCGGAACGTCAGCAGGTCCGGGTCGCCGGGGCCTGCTCCAACCAGAAACACTTCGCCACGGTCCGGTTCTTTTCCGGACAGCAGGTCATCAGTAATGGCCTGAGCAATATCCGGGCGCCGGGCCAGAATCTGCTCCGGTGCCTGAGAACGCATCCATTGCCGCCAGAAATTGGCACGGTCGTGCTGGCTGCCCTCGCTGCGCAGCCTGGAACGCAGATCTTCCATCCAGCGCGCCAGTATGGAGTAATCCTGAGGCAGAAAGGCTTCGATCCGCTCCCGCACGCTGCGGGTCAGAGCCGGTGTAGCTCCGCTGGTCGAGATGGCAACAGTCAATGGTGAGCGGTCGACCACGGCCGGAAATATGAAATCATTACCGTCCGGTTCGTCGGTACGGCACACCAGTGCTCCGGCTTGCCGTGCGCGTTGCGCCTGCAGGGCGTTGACCTGTTCGTCGTCGGTTGCCAGCACCACGTAACTGCCCGCCTGATAGATTTCATCAGTACCCGCAGGGCGCAATTCAAGCGTCAGCTTCCCTTCACTGGCCAGCACCTGAATGTCATCAGTCACGGATGGGGCAATAACAGTGACCGAGGCCCCGGAGGCAACCAGAGTTCGGACCTTGCGCGCCGCCACCTGGCCACCGCCGATGATGATAAAGACACAATGACTGCCATTCAGCACCAACGGCAATGTCATCATGCGCAGATCACCTCAAGGCCGCCCATATAAGGCTGCAGGGCGGCCGGAATACGGATACTGCCATCGGCCTGCTGATAATTTTCCAGAATGGCGACGAGTGTGCGGCCAACGGCAAGACCTGAGCCATTGAGGGTATGCAACAGCTCCGGTTTACCGGTTGCCGGGTTGCGCCAGCGGGCTTGCATGCGACGTGCCTGGTAGTCACCGAATGTGCTGCAGGAAGATATCTCACGGTACTTCTGCTGCCCGGGCAGCCATACTTCGAGATCGTAGGTTTTGGCGGCCGAGAAGCCCAGATCACCACCACAGAGAATGACCTTGCGGTAAGGCAGCTCCAGCTTCTGCAGGATAGCTTCAGCGTGGCTGGTCAGTTCTTCCAGTGCGGCGTCGGATTGGTCAGCATGCACAAATTGCACAAGCTCAACTTTGTCGAACTGATGCTGACGGATCATGCCGCGTGTATCCCGGCCATACGAGCCTGCTTCACTGCGGAAGCACGGCGTGTGAGCCACTTTCTTCACCGGCAATGCAGTGTCATTCACCGCATCACGCAGCAGGTTGGTCACCGGCACTTCCGCGGTGGGAATCAGGTAGAGATCTTTATCGCCCTGAGCCTGAGGAATGCGGAACAGGTCTTCCTCAAACTTCGGCAGCTGGCCAGTGCCTTCCAGTGCCTGGCGGTTGACCAGATACGGTACGTAGGTTTCTTCGTAGCCGTGTTCTTCCGTATGAGTATCCAGCATGAACTGAGTAATGGCCCGGTGCAGGCGGGCGATCTTGCCGCTCATCACCGCAAAACGGGATCCGGCAACCAGGGCACCCGCATCGAAATTGAGGCCGAAAGGCTCGCCCAGATCGACATGATCCTTAGGCTCAAAGCTGAATGTGCCCGGGGTGCCCCACTTCAGCACTTCAACGTTGTCGTCTTCATCGGCACCGGCCGGGACATCGGCATGAGGTACGTTCGGAATGCCCAGCATCAGCTCTTTAAGCGCGGCTTCGGCGTCTTTTGCCGCGATTTCCGCCTTGCTGATGTCTTCGTCGATGCCACCCATAACCTTGGCTTTGGCTTCATCAGGGGTCATGCCCTGACCGATCAGCATGCCAATCTGCTTGGAGGCTTTTTTCTTTTCGGCCTGCAGGGTCTGGGCCTGGGTCAGTGCCGTCTTGCGCGATTCATCCAGAGCCAGGAATTGCTTGTCATCCAGTGCATAGCCTTTTCTGGCCAGTGCTTCTTTAACGTCCGCGAGATTGTCGCGGATAAATTTAATATCCAGCATTGTTTTCTTATATCACCGATTTTGATAACCACATGCCCGCCAGCGTAGCCAGCAGGCAACCACCGACACTGACGCCGGCGTAGAGTGCGAAGGTGCCGAAACGCCCCTGTTCAATAAGCAGCAGGCTATCCAGCGAAAAGGTTGAGAAGGTTGTGAAGGCCCCCAGGAAACCGACCATCATCAGTGGGCGGTACCAGCTGCTGCCAAGCTGTTGCTCGACCAGCCAGACATACAGCATGCCAATCGCAAATGAACCCAGAAGATTGGCAATGAGCGTGCCGTAGAAGAAAGAGTGCTCTATAAAACGCGACGTCAGTGTTACTACGCTATAACGTGCCATGGCACCCAGCGCACCACCGGCGGCTACCCACAGATAGGCCATTTACTGCTCTCCTTCTGACTCGTCGGAATATCTCTGCTGAGGACTGGCGGCATTCTGCTGCCTGAGATAGGCGAGTTTATCAGAGATTTTCTGCTCCAGCCCATACGGAGTCGGCTGGTAAAGCCGGGTATGAGCCAGTTCGGGCGGAAAATAATTCTCTCCGGCCGCAAATGCACCGGGTTCATCGTGGGCATAGCGGTAGCCTGCCCCATAATCCATATCCTGCATCAGGCGCGTAGGCGCATTGCGGATGTGCATGGGAACGTCATAACCCGGAGTTTCCTGTACCAGCTTGCGTGCCGCTTTGTAGGCGGTGTACACGGCATTGCTTTTCGGGGCGCAGGCAATGTAGACAATGGCCTGAGCGATGGCCAGCTCCCCTTCCGGACTGCCAAGACGCTCCTGAGTGTCCCAGGCGGAAGTACACAGGCTGAGTGCACGCGGATCTGCATTCCCTATGTCTTCACTGGCCATACGGACTACCCGGCGGGCAATGTACAGTGGGTCGCAGCCGCCATCCAGCATGCGGGCGTACCAGTACAGGGAGGCGTCAGGATCAGAGCCGCGCACGGATTTATGCAGGGCGGAAATCTGTTCGTAAAAGAGGTCGCCACCTTTATCAAAGCGACGGAAGCTGTCGGTCAGAACAGCCCGCACATCGTCTTCACTGAGCGGCTGATTGCCATTCAGTTGCAGCGCCTGCTCCAGCAGATTCAGCGAACGCCGGGCGTCACCGTCGGCAGCTTTGGCCAGGATCTGCAGTGCTTGCAGATCACTCTGACTGACGCCCTGTTCGCTCAGGCCGCGTTGCAGAACGGTCAGCAATTCATCGTCGGTCAGTGCCTTAAGGACGCATACCTGCGCCCGGGACAGGAGTGCGTTATTCAGTTCGAACGACGGGTTTTCCGTAGTGGCGCCGATAAAAATGAAGGTGCCGTCTTCGACATAGGGCAGAAACGCATCCTGCTGGGATTTATTGAAGCGGTGAACCTCATCAATAAACAGCAGGGTTTTGCGTCCTTCCGCTGCAGCTTGACGGGCCTGGGACACAGCTTCGCGTATCTCTTTAACGCCCGACATGACAGCGCTGAGTGAAAGAAAACGTGCGTCAATGTGACGGGCAATCAGCCGCGCCAACGTCGTTTTACCAACCCCCGGCGGCCCCCAGAAGATCAGGGAATAGATCTGACCTGATTCAAGGGCGCGCCGCAGCGGCGTCCCCGGACCGATCACCTGTGCCTGACCCACATAATCATCAAGGCTGGCTGGCCGCAGACGCGATGCCAGCGGCTCGTAGGGTTTCTGGTCGCCGAAGAGGTCAGCGGCCATGACGACCGTCAATCACATCGACTCCTTCAGGGATGTCGAACTGAAAGGCTGCACTGTCAGTGCCCTGATTGATCTGCATGCCGGAGAAAGTGATTTCAGTAATCTGCCCTGTGGCATCGAAAATACGCATCGCCGACAGACGGTCACCGCGGTAATCGAATTCGAGATAATCAAACAGCTGACTGTTGTCTTTGGGAATCAGCTGATAACGGTCTGTGCTGCCTGTCTGTGTTTCTGAGACAACATAGTTGGCGCTGATTTCTGACGTGTCGCCACTGAGCAGCAGTGCCGGAGTGTCCTGCAGGCGCTGCTCCAGTTCACGGATGCTGACCTGCTCCAGGTCCATGTCGTAAATCCACACGACCTTGCCATCTGAAACCACAAGTTGCTCGTAGGGCGGATTGGTCTGCCAGCGCATTTTTCCGGGCCTGGCGACGGTCAGGGTTCCGCTGAGCGACTGCAGTACATTCCCCGACGGGTCTGCAGTGACCTGGGTGAATCCGGCTTCCATATCGGTCACCTTTTCAAGGTGCCCTATAAAGTGGTCCAGCGATGTGTTGGCCTGCACCAGACAACTGGTAAGGCCGAGCGACAGAACCAGAAGTCCCTGCCTGAATATATTCATAGATGTCCTGATAGATCAGTTGATGCCGGGCGGTGGTCCGGCGAGTACTTCCCGCGAGCCGTTATGGGCCGGTGGCGACACCACTCCGGCTGCTTCCATGCTCTCGACCAGGCGGGCTGCACGGTTGTAGCCAATACGCAGCTTGCGCTGTACCGATGAGATGGAGCATTTGCCGCTTTCGGTGACGAAGGCAACGGCCAGATCAAACAGATCATCCTGTTCGCCGCCCTCTTCTCCGGCTCCGCCTGCCCCGGGGAGCATTCCGTCCTCACCGACCTGTGTGATTTCTTCGATGTAATCCGGTTCCCCACGCTGCTTCCATTCTGCGACAACACGGTGAACTTCATCATCGTCCACAAAAGCGCCATGAACCCGTTCCGGCAAGGCATTGCCCGGCGGCATAAACAGCATGTCACCATGACCAAGCAGCTGCTCTGCCCCGCCCTGATCAAGAATGGTGCGGGAGTCGATTTTTGACGAAACCTGGAAGGCGATCCGGGTCGGGATATTGGCCTTAATCAGACCCGTAATCACATCCACCGACGGGCGCTGGGTGGCCAGAATCATGTGAATACCCGCAGCACGGGCCTTCTGCGCAATACGGGCAATGAGCTCTTCCACTTTCTTGCCGACGATCATCATCATGTCAGCAAACTCGTCGATGACGATGACGATGTATGGCAGAGGCTCCAGCGTCGGCGGTGTCGTGTCGAACGATTCTGTGATGTTCCAGAGCGGGTCAGGAATTGGCGTTCCCGCATCTATGGCATCGTTCACTTTCTTGTTATAGCCGGCGATGTTACGGACGCCCATGGCTGACATCAGCATATAGCGGCGTTCCATTTCGGCAACCGACCAGCGCAGGCTGCTGGCGGCTTCTTTCATGTCGGTGACCACGGGTGTCAGCAGATGCGGGATGCCCTCATACACAGACAGTTCCAGCATTTTCGGGTCAATGAGGATCAGGCGTACTTCTTCCGGAGTGGCCTTGAACAGCAGACTCAGGATCATGGCGTTCACGCCGACGGATTTACCCGAGCCCGTGGTACCGGCAACCAGCAGGTGTGGCATGCGCGCCAGATCGGTGATCACAGGGTTGCCCGCGATGTCATGACCCAGGGCCATGGTCAGCGGCGATTTTGATTTGTCGTAATCCTGTGACTGCAGCACCTCGGACAGAGCCACCACTGCCCGGTCTTCGTTAGGGACTTCAATGCCCATCACGGTTTTGCCCGGGATAACTTCCACGACACGCACGCTGACCATGGCCATGGAGCGGGCCAGATCTTTGGCCAGATTCGAGATCTTACTGGCCTTTACGCCGGGCGCCGGCTGGATTTCAAAGCGGGTGATCACGGGCCCCGGAGCAACCGCAGTTACTTCAATTTTGACGCCGAAATCGGCCAGCTTCTGCACGATAAGACGGGACATCTCGCGCAGACGCTCCGGTGAGAAGCCCGGCTTCTGATTGGTGCGCGGCGGATCAAGCACACTGATGGACGGCAGCGGTTGCGGCGATTTGAATAAACTGCCCTGTTGCTCACGGCGTGCCCGCTCACTCGGGGCGCTCTCACGTTTTTCCAGAGGTTGAATCGGGATATCAGCCTCCACCGCCGGTGCTGCTTCGGCTTTCGGTTTCGGCTTGGCGGTTATTTTGCCCACAGGCTGCGCGGGATGAAGATCATCGTCGTCATCCAGGGTGTTCCAGGGTGGCAGATCGTTCAGATCATCCAGTTCTTCCTGCCAGTCAGCGGATGGGGCAGCCACTGGCAGGCCAGATTCTTCTGTTTCTTTCTTACCTTTGTCTTTACCCCTGACCCAGGGCAGCAGACGCCGGGCGGGTTTCTCTTCAGACTCTGAATGGTCACTTAAGCTGGCTATTGGAGGAGCAGGCTTTTCAGCTGCCGCTGACTGAGGATGTTCTGGTTTCTTACGGAACAGGTACTGTACAAAACTGAGCACGGCACCGCCCACCCGTTCAAAGAAGTGCAGCCAGGAGAACTCCAGAAACAGGACCGAGCCAAGGGCCAGAATAACGGTCAGGGTAACCGCGCTTCCGGCAAAGCCGAGCAAAGGAATCAGGCTGCTGGAAATAAGGTCTCCGGCAACACCTCCGGGGCCTGCGGGCAGTTGCATCGTCTGCCATATACTCATGGACGCCAAACCGGACAGAGCCGCGAGTGTCAGCAGTAATCCGGCTGTGCGTACCCACCAAGGCAGATCGTTTGCCGTAGATGCGCCGCGACGCAACAGCAGCCATACTTTGGCAAGGATCAGTGCCGGGAAGGCGTAGGCCAGAAAGCCCAGCAGGTGAAACAGCAGGTCGGACAGCCAGGCGCCCACCTGTCCGGCAAGATTGGTGACCGGCTCCCGGCCCTCGACTGACCAGGCAGTGTCTTCAGGGTTATAGCTGAAAAGAGAAATAAACAGCAGCAGGCAGCCGAGAAAGAGAAGCAGAAAAATGACATCATGCTTCTTCTGACGGTGTTTCAGCGGCGAGACGTCTTGCTCAGCTTGCTTGGTAGGCAAGATAATGTCCTGATATCCATAGAATAAAGTTCGATTCTATCACGCTTAACGGTCATAAATGGAAGCTGAAAACCAGCCAGTTTATTACAGTTTTCCGGTCTTTCCGGATACCTCGGAAGCCCTGAGCGAGCCGCCGGGCCTTCTGGCGTCCGGAGGATCAGTCACACCCACCTGGTTGCAGGCGGCGTATTCGCATGGAATCTTTCCCTGGAATGATCCGGATGACACGCGCCTGTGGTGGTCGCCGGTTCCCAGAGCTGTGATTACTCCTGCTACCTTTCATGTTCCCCGCTCAGTGGCCAAAGAGTGCCGTCGCAGCAGCCTGCGGATCACCACGAATATGGCATTCCGGGAGGTCATGCTGGGCTGCGCAGGGCCAAGGCTGCATGAATCCGGCACCTGGATAGACAACGACATACTGCAGAATTATCCCCGCCTGGCTGAATCCGGACGGGCTCTGAGTGTGGAGTGCTGGAATACCCGGGGAGAGCTGGCCGGTGGCTTTTACGGGCTGCTGATCGGACACGCCTTGTTTGGGGAGTCCATGTTTTCGAGGGAATCCGGGGCATCCAAAGTGGCTTTTGCCACCGCCGCTCCCGTTCTGTTCCGTCTGGGAGTCCGTATGATTGACTGTCAGATGAAGACCGGGCATCTGGCGCGCTTCGGTGTGTGTGAGCTGGATCGCCGGGAATTTGAAGCTTTACTGCGTGAATCTGTAGCGCAACCACCTGTACCACCACTGCCCGGGGTGCTCAAATGAAAACCCTTATGCTGTATACGCCGTCAGAGACTCACGAATGTGGTTATCTTGATGACCGGCAGGCCCGCAGTCAGTATGTTGACCCGCGCCTGCACCTGAGTCCGGAAGAGCTTAACGCACTTAACCGTATGGGCTTCCGCCGCAGCGGTCGTCTTCTCTACCGGCCGGACTGCCCCGGGTGCCAGGCCTGCGTTCCGGTACGCCTGAGGGTTGAGGAAATGGTCTTTGGCCGTAACTTCAGAAAACTCCTGAACAGGGCTGCAGGCTGGCAGCTTTCTGTGTCTGATCCAGTCACCGACCTCGGGCACTACCGCCTTTATGAGCGTTACATCACCGAGCGTCACAGTGACGGGGATATGTACCCGCCGTCGACCCAGTCATTTCAGGAGTTTCTGGTCGACAGTTTCGGAACCACGCGATTTCTGAATGCGCACCACCAGGGCAAGCTCATTGCGACCATGGTGTTTGATACCTTTGATGACGGGCTGTCGTCCGTGTACTGCTTTTTTGATCCGGATTACGAGTCGTATTCGGTTGGGACTGTGATGATTCTGAGACTCAGCCAATTGGCTCTGGCTCTGGATAAGCCATTCAATTACCTGGGGTTTCGGGTGGAGGGATGCCGCAAAATGGAATACAAAACCCGCTTCAGGCCTCTGGATGCTTTTATCAGTGGGGTATGGCAGCCAACAGACCGGGATTGACTTTGCTATCTCCTGTCATTTGAGGCAGAATGCGCGCCTCTGAATACTTTTTCAACAGGTGACGAATGGCAAAAGACGATCACATTGAGATGGAAGGCGAAGTAATTGATACCCTTCCAAATACAATGTTCCGGGTTAAGCTTGAGAACGGTCACGTTGTGACTGCCCATATCTCAGGCAAGATGCGTAAGAACTATATCCGTATTCTGACGGGCGATAAGGTGAAGGTTGAACTGACTCCTTATGACCTCAGCAAAGGCCGGATCACTTACCGCGCCCGCTAATGCCTTCTCAGGCAGGGCATCACTGCCCTGCCGTCTGAGACCCGGTATCAGGCCGGAACGGTTTCAGGAATTTCCAGCGTCAGCTCTCCGTCAGACACCAGAACATCCACATCACCACCTTTGCTCAGTTCACCGAACAGGATTTTCTCAGCCAGTGGCTTTTTGATCTTGTCCTGAACCAGACGGGCCATTGGTCGTGCACCCATTTTCTCGTCGTAGCCGTGTTCACCCAACCAGGCGCGGGCTTCTTCAGAGACATGCAGCATCACGGCCTTATCGTCCAGTTGAGCCTGCAGCTCGACCAGGAACTTGTCGACAACATGCAGGATGGTGTCGCGACCCAGTGGTGCAAACTGGATGATGCCATCCAGACGGTTGCGGAACTCCGGTGTAAACAGACGCTTCAGTGCTTCGGCACCATCACTGGTGTGATCCTGAGTGGTAAAGCCAATGCTTGACCGGCTCATGGCTTCGGCACCCGCGTTCGTGGTCATCACCAGAATAACGTTGCGGAAATCCGTTTTGCGCCCGTTGTTATCGGTCAAGGTTCCGTGGTCCATCACCTGCAGCAGGATGTTGAACACTTCCGGATGCGCTTTCTCGATTTCGTCGAGCAAGAGTACGCAGTGCGGGTTTTTGTTGACCGCTTCAGTCAGCAGACCGCCCTGATCGTAGCCAACATAGCCAGGAGGTGCACCGATCAGGCGTGAAACAGTATGGCGTTCCATGTACTCGGACATGTCGAAACGCACCAGTTCCATCCCCATGACGGTTGCCAGTTGACGTGTAACTTCGGTTTTACCCACACCGGTCGGACCGGCAAACAGGAAAGAACCGATGGGTTTTTGTGGATTATTCAGGCCAGCACGCGACATCTTGATGGCGGTACTCAGGGTCTGGATGGCTTCATCCTGACCGAATACCACCATGCCCAGCTTGTCTTCGAGACCGAACAGCAGTTCTTTATCGGAAGCCGAAACTGATTTCGGTGGGATGCGCGCAATTGCTGCAACCACTTCTTCCACTTCGTGCACGCCAATCGTTTTCTTGCGACGGCTTGGTGGGACCATCTGCTGCAGGGCGCCGACCTCGTCGATTACGTCGATCGCTTTGTCCGGCATGTTGCGGTCATTGATATAGCGGTCTGCCAGTTCGGCTGCGGCTTTCAGGGCTTTGTCGGTATAACGGACGTTGTGATGTTCTTCAAAGCGGGATTTCAGACCTTTAAGGATCTTATAGGTATCCTCAACGGACGGCTGAGCCACGTCGATCTTCTGGAAACGACGGGTCAGTGCGCTGTCTTTCTCGAAAATACCACGGAATTCCGTAAAGGTGGTTGAGCCGACACAGCGGATCTCGCCGGAACTCAGCAGTGGCTTGAGCAGGTTGCTGGCGTCCATGACACCACCGGAAGCGGCACCGGCACCAATGATGGTGTGAATCTCATCAATAAACAGAATGCCATGGGGCTGACGCTTCAGCTCTGCCAGCAGGGCTTTGAAGCGTTTTTCAAAATCGCCCCGGTATTTCGTGCCAGCCAGCAGTGCGCCCATATCCAGACTGTAAACCACAGCATCCTGGATAACGTCAGGCACATCGCCATCAACGATGCGCTTGGCCAGACCTTCAACGATGGCGGTTTTACCAACCCCGGAATCTCCGACCAGCAGCGGGTTGTTTTTGCGACGGCGGGCCAGAATCTGCACCAGGCGTCCTACTTCAAAGTCGCGACCAATTAATGGGTCGATCTTGCCGTCCCGGGCCAGTTTGTTGAGGTTGGTTGCGTAACCTTCCAGAGCCGATTTTGAGCCGCTGTCAGTCTCTTCCTCCATGGATTCAGAGATCTGCTCGCTTTCTTCGCTCTGTCCGGACACTTTTGAAATGCCGTGAGAAATGTAGTTCACCACGTCAATACGGGCGATGTTCTGTTGTTTGAGGAAATAAACTGCCTGACTTTCCTGCTCGCTGAAGATGGCAACCAGTACGTTGGCACCGGTCACTTCAGACTTGCCGGAAGACTGCACATGAAACACAGCGCGTTGCAGAACCCGCTGAAAGCCCAGGGTTGGCTGAGTTTCGCGCTCTTCGTCAGTCTCCGGGATCAGTGGCGTGGTGGCATCCACGAACTCATCCAGATCTTTGCGCAGCTTCGGCATATCGGCGCCGCAGGCCTGCAGAACCGTTAACGCTGCGTCATTGTCGAGCAGCGCGAGCAACAGGTGCTCAACGGTCATGAACTCATGCCGTTTGCTGCGCGCCTCTTTGAACGCATCGTTTAAGGTCTGCTCTAATTCTCGGTTCAGCATACGGCCTCCTCGTGTTAATCCTGTGCTGGAGCGATCTCACACATCAGTGGATGCTGGCAGTCTCTTGCATATTGATTCACCAGGGCGGCTTTAGTTTCTGCGACATCTTTGGTGTAGGTCGCACAAACGGCACTTCCTTTGGTGTGAACCGTCAGCATGATCTGTGTTGCCTGCTCCGGAGTTTTGCTGAAAAAGGTTTGCAGAACCTCAACAACAAACTCCATCGGTGTGTAATCGTCATTCAGCATCACCACACTGTACATGGCCGGGCGTTTCAGCTCCGGCTTTGACTCCTGTACCACTGTTCCGGAGTCATGATCGTGGTGAGTATCTTCATTGCTTAAGCTTAGATTAGATTCGATCATAGCGCTTCAATTGGTTTGTTGTGTTCAATTTATCGTCATAATACCGCCCGCGCTCTGACATAACCAACAATCAGAACCCCCCACCCCGCTCAATATTGACGACTGCAGAATCACGGCGTAAGGTTGAAAAGCTGTCTGCAGGACGTTTGACAGTCCTGCAATACCAAGGGAGGTGTATGCAGTATGAAAACAGGGACAGTTAAGTGGTTTAACAATGCCAAAGGCTACGGTTTCATTCTCTGCGATGAAACCAGCGAAGATCTCTTCGCCCACTATTCCGTCATCGAAATGGATGGCTACCGGACACTCAAGGCCGGTCAGCCCGTCGAATTCAACGTGAAACCCAGCGATAAAGGCCTGCACGCGATTGATATCCGTGTAGTCACTGACGATGCTGAAAGCTCACAGGAATCTTCCCCCACCAGTGATGTAGCCTGATAAAGGCTGGCCTTACGGTCAGCCCTTCAGACTGATCAGGGATTGCGCCGGAGGGTGGCTCCGGCGTATCTCTGTGCGTTTTATTCGCCGTCGACAATGGCGTTGAGTGTGGTGCTCGGGCGCATTGCCGCAGAAGCCAAAGCCTCATCCGGGCGGTAGTAGCCACCGATATTCACCGATGACCCCTGTACGGCATTCAGTTCACCAACGATTTTCTCTTCGTTGGCAGACAACTCGGCCGCGATCGGAGTGAAGAACTCTTTCAGTTTTGAGCTCTTGTCCTGAGCAGCCAGAGCTTCAGCCCAGTACAGCGCCAGATAAAAGTGGCTGCCACGGTTATCAATATTGCCAACCTTCCGCCCCGGAGACTTGTACTCAGCCAGCAGCTTGCCGGTCGCCAGATCCAGGGTTTCAGCCAGCACGCCCGCACGGGTGTTGTCTGTATGCTGAGCCAGATGCTCCAACGACGCTGACAGCGCCATAAATTCACCCAGAGAATCCCAGCGCAGGAAGTTTTCTTCAAGGAACTGCTGAACGTGCTTCGGTGCAGAACCACCGGCGCCGGTTTCAAACAGGCCGCCGCCGGCCATCAGGGGTACGATGGACAGCATTTTGGCGCTGGTACCCAGTTCCAGAATCGGGAACAGATCCGTCAGGTAGTCACGCAGTACGTTGCCGGTCACAGAGATGGTGTCTTTACCCTCTTTCATGCGTTCCAGCGAGAAGCGGGTTGCCTCTTCCGGGGACATGATGCGGATATCCAGGCCATCGGTGTCGTGCATCGGCAGATACGTTTCAACTTTTTTGATCAGTTCGGCATCGTGAGCGCGGTTTTTGTCCAGCCAGAAAACGGCCGGAGTACCGGTTGCGCGTGCACGGCGCACGGCCAGCTTGATCCAGTCACGGATCGGAGCATCTTTCGCCTGACACATACGCCAGATATCTCCGGTTTTCACCGGATGCTCCATCAGTACCTTACCGGACGTGCTGACCACACGGACGATACCATCCTGCGGGATCTCAAATGTCTTGTTGTGCGAACCGTACTCTTCGGCCTTCTGTGCCATCAGGCCGACGTTGGAGACGCTGCCCATGGTGCGCGGATCAAAGGCGCCGTTCTTTTTACAGAAATCGATGGTTTCCTGATAAACACCGGCATAGCAGCGGTCAGGAATGACGGCCAGAGTATCGTACATTTCGCCGTCAGGACCCCACATTTTGCCGGAGGTACGGATCATGGCCGGCATGGAGGCATCAACGATGACATCGTTCGGCATGTGCAGGTTGGTGATGCCCTTGTCAGAGTTCACCATGGCCAGGCGCGGACGCTCGCCATAGCAGGCCTGAATATCCGCCTTGATGGCGTCTTTTTCGGCAGCAGGCAATTCTTCAATCTTGCTGTAAACGTCGGCCAGACCGTTGTCCGGGTCGATACCCAGGCTTTTGAAGGTCTCGGCGTATTTTTCAAATACCGGCGCAAAGAAAACAGATACGGCATGACCGAAAATGATCGGGTCAGATACCTTCATCATGGTGGCTTTCAGATGCACTGACAGGAGCACGTCTTCTGCTTTTGCCTGAGCGATCGCCTTGTCGAGGAAGGTGCGGAGTTCTGCAGTGTGCATAACAGATGCATCAATCACTTCACCGGCAAGCAGGTCGACAGCACCTTTCAGACCCACGGTGGAGCCTTCGGACGTCACCAGCTCGATACGGACCTGATCCGCATTGTCCAGTGTCAGGGATTGTTCGCTGCCATAAAAATCGCCGTCATCCATGTGGGCAACCGCAGTTTTGGATTCACTGGCCCACTCACCCATGCTGTGTGGGTTCTGGCGTGCGTATTCTTTTACTGAACCCGGCGCACGGCGGTCTGAGTTGCCTTCACGGAGTACCGGGTTAACTGCGCTGCCTTTTACTTTTTCGTAGCGGGCGCGGATCTGGATGTCTTCGTCGATTTCCGGGGTGTCCGGGTACGAAGGCACATTGAAGCCTTTCTGCTGCAGTTCTTTGATCGCTGCTTTCAGCTGTGGGAGCGAGGCGCTGATGTTCGGCAGCTTGATGATGTTGGCGTCCGGGCTGAGGGTCATTTCGCCCAGTTCGGCCAGTGCATCCGGAATGCGTTGCTGCTCTTCCAGATATTCCGGAAAACTGGCAATAATACGACCAGAGAGAGAGATGTCGCGGGTTTCAATTTTGATGCCGGCCGGCAGGGTGAACTTCTGGATGATAGGGAGCAGAGAATGCGTAGCTAATGCCGGGGCTTCGTCGGTTTGGGTGTAAATGATACGTGAATCGTGTGTAGGCATCTTATCTCCTGTCGCAGAAACTTGTGATTACTCGGGGATGCTGCTGTATGGGCACCGCCTTTTGGGCAGTTGCCTGTCGTCCGGATCCCTAAAACGGACTCTTACATCCAGAGGCGTGCAGATGATAGCCTTTTGGCAGGGTGGTTTTGTAGTTTTTCTACCAAAAAAATCGCATCGGTACACACTTCAGGTAATTTTATTACAGGAATATGGCGGAATTAATACTCCTCAATAAACCTTTTCATGTGCTTTGCCAGTTCACCGACAACTCCGGACGGCGCACTCTGGCTGATTTCGTAACCACCCCGGAGTTCTATCCGGCCGGTCGGCTGGATTACGACTCAGAAGGGTTGGTACTGCTGACGGACTCAGGCACCTTACAGGCAAGAATAGCTGATCCCGGGCATAAGATGCCGAAAACCTATCTGGTTCAGGTAGAAGGTGTACCGGATGATGAGTCTCTGAGCAAATTGGCACAGGGGGTTGTACTCAATGACGGCCCTACCCGTCCGGCCAAAGTCGCCATTACAGACGATCCGCAGCTGTGGCCGCGGAACCCACCGGTGCGTCAGCGCAACAATGACGTTACCAGCTGGCTGAAAATTGAAATCAGCGAGGGGCGCAACCGTCAGGTCCGGCGTATGACGGCCCACATCGGCCACCCCACTTTACGCCTGATCCGTCAGAGCATCGGCCCGTGGGATATCGGCCTGGTGCCGGAACCCGGTGACATTCACCGCCTCACCGTCAACATGCCCAGTGCCCCGCCCCGCAGCAACAAGCGCCGCCCCGTCCGCAAGCGGCGCTGATTTGGGGGTGTGGTTGAATTTCGGGTAAACTGCGCCGCTCACTGACTCAGACAGACAGCAAACTCATGAGTGAACGCTGGACCCCGCATGCAACCGTCGCCACTATCGTGTTTCACGATGGGCGCTTTCTTATGGTTGATGAAATCTGTGGCGGCGAAGCGGTACTCAACCAGCCGGCAGGTCACATTGAGCCCGGCGAAACAGTACTGGCTGCTGCAGAGCGCGAAACGCTCGAAGAAACCGGATGGAAAGTGACACCGGAAAAGCTGCTCGGGCTCTACATTTATAACGCAGATAATGGTGTCACCTACCACAGGTACTGCCTCATAGCTTCGGCAGATGAAGAAGTCGCCGGGGCCGAACTGGACGATGGCATTATTGGTCCGGTGTGGATGACGATCGAAGAGCTGCGATCCTGCTCCCGTCTGCGCAGCCCGATGGTACTGACCTGTGCGGAGGACTACCTCGCCGGGCGCCAATACCCACTGGATATCATCACCGAGCACGCCTGATGAAAACACCTCAAGATACCAAAGTAATCGTCGGCATGTCCGGCGGTGTCGATTCTTCCGTATCCGCCTGGCTTCTGCTCCAGCAGGGATATCAGGTCGAAGGCCTGTTCATGAAGAACTGGGATGAAGATGACGGCACCGAGTACTGTACGGCAAAGGAAGACCTGGCCGACGCACAGCAGGTATGTGATGCCATTGGCATCAGGCTGCACACGGCCAACTTTGCGGCCGAGTACTGGGATAATGTTTTCGAACATTTTCTCGGGGAATACAAAGCAGGACGCACGCCCAATCCGGATATCCTCTGTAACCGCGAAATCAAGTTCAAAGCGTTTCTTGATTATGCTCTGGTGCTGGGTGCCGACCTGATCGCCACTGGCCATTACGTACGCCGCCAGGACCTGGATGGGCAGTCTCATCTGCTCAAGGGGCTTGATCCGAACAAAGACCAGAGCTATTTCCTGCACGCCGTCGGTGGCGCAGAGATTGGCCGCACCCTCTTTCCTGTTGGCGAGCTGGAAAAGCCGGAGGTGCGCCGTATCGCAGAAGAGAACGGACTGGTGACCGCCAAGAAAAAAGACTCTACCGGTATCTGTTTTATCGGGGAGCGTCGTTTCAAAGATTTTCTCAGGCAGTATCTGCCAGCACAGCCTGGCAAAGTGGAAACACCGGATGGCGATGTGATCGGTGAGCATCAGGGGTTGATGTACCACACGCTCGGGCAGCGTCAGGGGCTGGGTATCGGCGGACTCAAAGATTATCCGGATGCTCCCTGGTTTGTGGCCGGTAAAGATCTGGACCGCAATGTACTGATTGCAGTCCAGGGTACAGACCACCCCCTGCTGTTCAGTGACTGGCTGACCAGCAGTCAGATTTACTGGGTGAATGATGAACCTCAACTGCCTGCCCGCCTGACGGCGAAGGTCCGTTACCGGCAGGACGACCAGCTCTGCACTCTGACCCGTGAGGATGGTCAGTACCGGGTCGTTTTTGATGAGCCGCAGCGGGCTGTGACTCCGGGGCAGTCGGTGGTTTTTTATCAGGGCGAAGACTGTCTGGGAGGTGGCGTGATCGAAACCACAGGCAAGCACACAGCGGAGAACGCATGACCAATACGCTGGAACAACAGACCATTGCCCTTGCAGCCCTGCTGCAGGCCTCTTCACTGGTCGCAACACTGGCCAATAAAGGCGATGTGGACAGCCGTTACATCACCCCACTGATCGACAGTCTGTTTGTACAGAACCCGGATCAGTTCGATGATATATACGGTAACCCGGCGCAGAACCTGCAGCTCGGGTTGAGCATACTGCAGCGCATTAACAGCTCTCAGAGTAATGAGCCCGAGGCGACGCGCTACGCTCTCAGCCTGCTCCATCTGGAACGCAAGCTCTCATCTCATCCGGCTATGCTGGAAGCCATTGGCCAGGGCATTAACAATGCCAAGCGGCAGGCGGATCATTTCTCGTCAGCGCATGCCAACACCATCGCTGCCCTGGCGGATCTGTACAAGCAGACACTGAGCCAGCTGAGCTTCCGTATCCGCGTTACCGGCAATCCGACGTATCTGCAGAATGCGCACACCGCGAAACAGGTACGCACCCTGCTGCTGGCCGGTATCCGTGCATCCATTCTGTGGCGCCAGGTCGGCGGCCGCCGCTGGCACCTGCTGCTTTACCGCGGCCGTTACGCAGACTGCTCAAAGCAGCTGCTGCGCGCCAACCTTCCCTGACCGGAGCCGTCGTGTGATTGACCGTACTTTCTGTACCGCGCCTATGATGGACTGGAGCGACCGGCACTGTCGTATATTCTGGCGCCAGCTGACGCAGCAGGCACTGCTGTACACCGAAATGGTCACCACAGGGGCCTTGATTCATGGGCAGCGCGAGCGCTTCCTGCAGTACAGCGGGGTTGAGCACCCTATTGCACTGCAGCTCGGCGGCAGTAATCCGGACGAGCTGGCACAGTGTGCAAAGTTCGCAGAAGACTGGGGCTACGATGAGGTTAACCTGAACGTTGGTTGCCCGAGCGACCGGGTGCAGAACAACATGATCGGCGCCTGCCTGATGGCGCACCCGGAACTGGTGCGCGACTGCCTCAAGGCCATGCGCGATGCGACGAGCATTGATGTCACCGTTAAACACCGCATCGGCATTGATGATGCTGACAGCTACGGACAGCTGTGTGATTTTGTCGGAACTGTCGCAGGCAGCGGAGTCACCACCTTCATTGTTCATGCCCGCAAGGCAATCCTGCAGGGGCTGTCCCCTAAGGAGAACCGTGAAATCCCGCCACTGCGTTATGAGGATGTCTTCAGGCTCAAACGGGACTTTCCCAGCCTGGAAATCATTATTAATGGTGGCATAAGCAGCCATGAACAGATCACCGGACTGCTGAAATCCGTAGACGGGGTAATGCTCGGGCGCGAGGCATACCACAACCCCGGTATTCTGCTGGAGGTGGATCAGCGGTATTACGGCGTGACGGGGTGCGACTCCGACAAAGTGTCAGCCCTGCGCGGTCTGTATCCTTATATTGATGAGCACGTCGCAAAGGGTGCGCCGCTGAATCACATCAGCCGTCATCTGCTGGGTCTGTTCAATGGTCAGGCAGGGGCAAGGCAATTCCGTCGTTATCTGAGCGAGAATGCCCACAAGGCGGGATCGGGCTCCCACACCATTGAGGAAGCCCTGGCAAAACTCGGTCAGTGAACCACTTCCTGTTCCTGTTTCTCAACATAGAACTTCTCAGCGTCTTCCAGTCCGCCGATGTTCACAATCCGTGAATAGCCTGCAGCCTCCAGCGAACGTTTGGCGATGGCTGCACGGTTGCCGGAGCGGCAATAAAGGTAAATGGTTGTGTCGATTTCCGGGGCAATTTCAGGCACTTTTTCGGTCACGTCGCCAAACGGAATGTTGATCGCCACATCCAGGTGGCCGGCGTTGTATTCCTGTGGTGTACGGACATCAATCCAGACTGGTTCAGCTGCCATCAGGGGCAGTGATACGAACCACAACAGTGCAAGATAAATCACCTTCATAAAATTACCTAAATTTTTGTTTTATATGAATTTATTATTGCCACGCAGAACTAAAGTTGACCTCTGCGCAGAGATAAGACACCCTAATATCAAAGCCTTACACAGGACCCTGACATGAATAAGCTGGATGCCCTGCGGGAGATGACTGTCGTCGTCGCCGATACCGGTGATATTGACGCCATCCGCCGTTTAAAACCCGTGGATGCCACGACCAACCCTTCTCTTATCCTCAAAGCCGCCGCACTCGAAGCATATCAGCCTCTGCTCAAAAAAGCTGTTCACTGGGCAACATCTGTTAAAAACAGTGAATCTGCCCTCATCAATGCCTGCGATCATCTTGCCGTCAGCATCGGTTGCGACATTCTTGAGATTATCCCCGGGCTGATTTCTACGGAAGTCGATGCACGCCTGTCGTTTGATGCTCAGGCAATGATTGCAAAGGCACACAAGCTCATTGATATGTATGAGGCCGAAGGCATCTCCCGCGAGCGCATTCTGATCAAAATTGCGTCCACCTGGGAAGGCATCATGGCAGCAAGGCAACTGGAACAGGAAGGCATACGCTGCAATCTGACTCTGTTGTTCAACTTCCATCAGGCAGTGGCCTGTGCCGAGGCTGGCGTCACATTGATTTCTCCCTTTGTCGGCCGCATTCTCGACTGGCATAAGGCTAACAATCCGGGTGGTGACTTTTCCGGATTCAATGATCCGGGAGTGTCCTCCGTCACGCAGATCTACAACCATTACAAAGCCCATGGCTATGGCACGATTGTAATGGGTGCAAGTTTCCGCAATACCTCAGAAATTGAATGTCTTGCCGGTTGCGACCGTCTCACCATCAGTCCGGATCTGCTCACCGCGTTAGAAGAGGATGGCAACTCTTTGCCACGACAGCTGTCTGAATCAGAATGCAAAGCCGAGATGGATAAGTTCACTGTGGCTGAGCGTGAATTCCGCTGGGCCATGAATGAAGATGCTATGGCCACCGAAAAGCTGGCCGACGGCATCCGTCGTTTTGCGGCTGACCAGCGGACACTGGAAACGAGACTGCAGGAACTCCTGTGATACGTGAATTTCTCAAACGCCTGACCGAACCAGAACCTGATGTCAGTGAGCCGGATGTTTCTCTCGCTGCTACCGTGTTGCTGGTTGAAATCATGAGGGCCGATCACGACGTTGCCGAGAGCGAACGGGATGAGCTGTTGCGGGCCATCACGGTACTGACAGACCGCCGGGGTGACGATGCTGCGGCACTGCTCCAGGAAGCCGAAGACGCTTCCGCGGATGCTCCGGACCTCTATCATTTTACCAATGTGGTACATAATGCCTTCAGCGAAGCACAGAAATTCACGTTACTGAAATCACTCTGGCGCGTCGCTTATGCGGACAAAACATTGGATAAATACGAAGAGCACACCATCCGCCGCATCGCAGAGTTACTCTATATGCCTCACAGTGAATTTATCCGCGCCAAACTTGAGGCCCGGGATCACTGAAAAGCACAGACGAAAAAGAAAAACCGGCGATTGCCGGTTTTTTTATTGGGCCAGTTCAGAGACGGTTCAGACCATTCAGCGCTGCAACCCGGTAAGCTTCCGCCATGGTCGGGTAGTTAAACGTGGTATTCACGAAATAACGCAAGGTATTCCCTTCGCCTTTCTGCTGCATGATAGCCTGGCCGATGTGCACAATTTCCGCTGCCTGGTCACCAAAACAATGGATGCCCAGCAGAGCCAGAGTCTCGCGATGGAAGAGGATTTTCAGCATGCCTACGCCTTCACCGGTAATCTGGCCGCGCGCGGTATTTTTGAAAAACGCCTGGCCGACTTCGTACGGGATTTTTTCTTCCGTCAACTGACGTTCGGTTTTACCCACTGACGAAATTTCAGGGATGGTGTAGATACCGGTCGGCACTTCATCAACGTGATGAAACTCTTCCGGTGCCGCAATGATTGCCGCAGCGGCCCGCCCCTGGTCATACGCAGCGGATGCCAGTGCCGGCCAGCCGATGACATCACCGATGGCATAGATATGCGGGAGCGACGTACGGTATTCATGGTCCACGGTAAGCTGACCGCGGGAATTGGGCTCCAGACCAATGTCTTCAAGCCCCATGTCTTTGGTGTTACCGGCACGACCCGCTGCCCAGAGAAACGCATCGGCCTTCACCTTTTTGCCGGACATCATGGTCATGGTAACGAAACGGTCGCTGGCTTCGACGGACGAGAACTGCTCGCTGTGACGGATCAGCACACCCTTATCCCGCAGATGGTAACCGAGGGCATCGGAAATTTCGTCATCGAGGAAATTCAGCAGACGGTCGCCGGGATGAATCAGATCGACCTTAACGCCCAACCCGGAAAAAATGGACGCGTACTCACAGCCGATCACACCCGCACCGTAAATCACCATAGTGCGAGGCGTGTGCTCTGCTTTGAGAATGGTATCGGAGTCGTAAATGCGGCTGTGCGTAAAATCGATATTGTCAGGGCGCCACGGGCTGGAGCCGGAAGCAATGACGATTTCCTCAGCGCGCAGGCGGGTATGCATCATCGAGTCGTGGTACACCTCAATGGTGTGCGAATCGAGAAACTTGGCTTTGCCGTTGTAGACACTGACGCGGTTGCGACCGTAAAACTCGGTGCGCATTTTCACCTGCTTGGCCATTACCTGCTCAGCGGTTTTCAGCACCTGTGGGTATGAAAACCAGCGTGGCTCACCGATCTCACGGAACATGGGGTTGGTGTTGAACTGGATGATCTGCTTGACCGCGTGTCGCAACGCTTTGGATGGAATCGTACCCATGTGAGTACAGTTACCACCCAGCATTTTCTTTTCTTCAACGACCGCGACCTTTTTGCCTTTCTTGGATGCATTCATTGCTGCACCCTCGCCTGCAGGTCCTGATCCAATTATCACGACGTCATATTCGTAATCCGGCATGCCTGTATTGCTCCGTTTCTTCTGTTTCTTCTTCATTAGTCGCTGTTTATTCTAGGCAATGAATCGTGAGCTGTCTGTTAATCCTTGGCAGCATTGTAAAACGGCGTGTCGCTGGCCGCTTTTTTTACTTTTTCGATTTCCTTTTCGCACTTGGCGGTATCGCCACCACAGATATCACAGGCGCCATCCAGACCGACGGCCGCCATGCCACCACAGGACCCTTTAATGGGCTTGTTGGCAAAGATCACCCCGACCGCCATAGCAGCAACAATCAGCAGCATCACAGCAAAGGCAACAAGAATCGTTGTCATGTCATTTCTCCTCAGATGTCTTCAGTGTATCAGCTGATGCCGGGAACATCTCTTTAAAGGCCGAAGAATACGCCTCGCGGAAGCCATCATCTTCCCGGATCAGCATAAATACCGGCAAATGATTGGCTTCTGCGATGTTCATACCTAACTCCGGCCCGGCCACATCAATCGCCGTGGCCCAGGCGTCAGCCAGCGAGCAGGTCGGCATGATGACCGTCACAGAAGCCAGTTTGTGCGTGATCGGATACCCGGTCATCGGATCAATCGTGTGCGAGTACCTCTGACCGTCTTTTTCGAAATAGTTGCGGTAATCCCCGGACGTCGCGACCGCGTGATTACCCGGTTCTATGATCTTCTGGGCAGAAACTCCGGATTCATAGACAGGGCGTTCAATTGCCAGGCGCCACGGACCGGAAGGCTTAGTGCCACGGGTGCGGACCTCGCCACCAATTTCCACAAGATAATCACTGATACCCAGATTCTCGAGCAGCAAGCCAATATCATCCACCGCCCACCCTTTGGCGATGGCAGAAAGATCAATGTACAGCGGCTCATCCATGTAAATCTCATTGCTGGCCGGGCGCAGTTGCAGATGCTGCATACCCACGGATGGCAGCAATGCCTTTACCTCGTCTTCGGTTGGCACCACATCATGCGGAGACGGACCAAAGCCCCAGAGATTCACCAACGGCCCTACCGTGACATCGAAGCGGCCAAGACTGAAACCATTCACAAAAGCGGCATCCTGAAGTACCGACATGAGTTCAGGACTGACCGGAATCCAGCGCCCGGCCATGTCCGCGGACTTCTTATTCAGTATCGACAGTTCCGACTCAGGGTCGTATGTCGAGAAAACCTTGTTTAACTGCACCAGGCGCGAGCGGATCATCTCCTGCAGGGATTCAGCGTCCGCTGTATTCTCGGGAGTGTCCACCCAGGATACGTGGTACTGCGTACCCATGGTCGGACCAGAAAGCATCTGGACTTCAGGTCTGGGTTCAGAACAGGCGGCAAGACCCAGGGCCAGAATAAACAGAAATAAACGGGGGAGAGAATAAAGAGAAGAACGCGGATTCAAAGAGTACCTCACAGAGCGCCTGACCATGTGGCGGTCACTATACCAGCCCGGAAATAGTGAGGACATAGATGATGGTGGCCAGTGTGATACCTGACCCCAGGGTGGTGACAGCAATCGCATTCGCCGTAAGTTCGCCGTCGCCGCCCATGGCGAGAGCCATAACGAACGAGGCCGCAGCCGTCGGACAGGCAAACATAATTGCCAGCACCATCAGCTCTTCATTGCGGAACCCCACCAGAATGGCCGCCAGAATGATCAGCAGCGGATTGATCAGGATTTTGATTGCTGAGGTTGCCAGAGCCGGCACCCCTCCCCGGGTAACTACGGCCACACTGAGTGATCCGCCGATACCAATCAGGGCCAGCGGCAGAGTCATGGCGGCGATGGTCGAGCCTGTCTTCTGCCACACCGGCCCGAGCGAAAGATCCATTAAGCGGAACGCGGCAGCGAGCACAATGGAGATGATCAGCGGATTTTTGGCCATTACCATCACCTGTTTTTTCAGGTTGGCGAGTGAGGCCCCGCCGGTCAGCACGTACACCGCCAACAGGTTGTACAGTGGCGTGACCACAGCAAGCACAATGGCACCAATCACCGCCCCCTTGAGCGGATAGGCGCTGATGCACAGTGCCAGCCCGATGATCGCCAGGTTGGAGCGGAACGAAGCCTGAATGAACGCCCCTTTGCTGTATTCCGGAATCTGCATCAGGCGGGCAGCAAACGCCCCGACGGCAAAGGAACCGAGTGCAGCCAGCAGCGAAAACAGAATCAGACCGTTGTAGTTCTGATCTCCCAGATCGGCATTGACGATGGCCATAAAGATCAGCACCGGCAGGGAGACGTTAAACACCAGCTGGGACGACATGCGGATGAAATCACTGTTAATCGATCCCCGGCGTTTCAGCCAGATGCCAAGAATAACGAGCAACATCACCGGTAAGGTGATTTCGAGAGTATGGAGAAGTGTCTGGAGGTACATGTGCGGGATTCACTGAACAGTGTGGCAAGTATATACCCTGATGGCATGCCGCCAACACCGTAAACTGCTGACATTGGCGACAGCAGTGTTCTGCGTGCAGGCCTGTTATGCCCGGGCGCTTACGGGTAAACTAAGCGGTTCAGAAAATCTGTGGCCCGTATCATGACCCGACGTAAAAAAACGCGTTCTCTCAAGCGCATTCACAATGTAAAAACCGGCAGCATCAGCAAGCTGAAACGGGCCGCGGGCGCTGATCGTCAGACCGGCAAGCGGGTCAGCAACAAAACCAAGTCAGTGTACGAAAAATACCTCGAGCAGAACCCTGACGCCCGTGAAAAACAGGTTCAGAAGCCTGCCGCAGCGAATGCGCCCGTCAAACCGACCACGGACACTGATGGTAACGAGCCGTATGACCGTACCCGTGTGCGCCCGGTGCGTGAAAAAACCGAGCGCGAAAAAGAAGAAGATCTGTTCGACAGTTTTAATAAAGGCAAGCTGGACGACTTCTACTGATGCCACTCTGGCCCGCCCGGCAACTCCATCTCGAATGTTACCCGCCCGTCCCTGAACACATGAGCCTGCCCTGGAACAGCGCAGATGAGTTACTGCTGGATGCGGCGGACACCGCCCAGCCGACCCTGATCCTCAATGATCGCCACGGCGCTCTTTGCTGTGGACTCCAAGCGGGCGGACCCGAGCGGCAACTCCGGGTCTGGACCGACAGCTTCTGCGCCCGCGAAGCCATCCGTCTCAACAGCTCCACCAATGGTCTGCCCCTCCCTGAGATGCTGTCACTGGAACAGCTTGAGTCCGTCAGCGGCGTGCGGCAGGTGCTGATACAGATTCCGAAAAACCACGACCTGCTGGCCTTTCAACTCAGCATCATCGCCCGACAATGCCCGGAGGCGACCGTGCATCTGGCGGGCATGGCCAGGCACCTGCCGGTTGCCCTGCTGAACCGGCTTGAATCGCTGGCTGACAGTTATAGCCAGAGTCGTGTTATCCGCAAGGCACGCATGATCACCCTGCAGGGGCTGAGCGGCTTTCTGCAGCCGGATGATCAGCTCTGGCAGGGCTATTCTCAGGATGACATGCGCATCAATGCCCTGCCCGGCGTTTTCTGCCGCGACCGGCTCGATCCCGGCACCCGGGTTCTGCTGAACCATCTTCCCGCAGACATCCGTGGCAAGGTCTGCGATCTGGGTTGTGGCAACGGCGTGCTCGCACTGAGTATCAAACACCAGCACCCGCAAACCGGCGTTCTGGCCTGCGATGATTCCGAACTGGCCGTCAGTTCTGTGCAGCACAACGTACAGACGCTGGACCTGAACCTGGAGGTGCTGCACAGCAACGCCCTGTCAGAAACCGACGCGCACTTTGACTGGATTCTGTGCAACCCGCCTTTTCATGACGGCCATACCCAGCAGACGGAAATCGCAGAAACCATGTTCCGCGACGCAGCCCGGCATCTCACGACAGACGGCCAGTTTCTGATTGTTGCCAACCGCCATCTGCCCTACCTGCCGGTTCTGAGAAGACTGTATGCAGACGTCCGGGTAATATCCGCTGACCGGCGCTTCAGCGTCTATCATTGCCGCTCACCGAAAAAGGCACGCTCATGACACCTGACCAACTTTCTCCTGTTGCCCGCAGCTGCTGGTGCTATGCACTGGTTAACAGCTGCCTGCCCCATATCCGTCTGCAGTCGGAGGAATCCGGCGATGACCTGGCACACTGGTACAAGCTGTTGAGCAAACTGCAGGCGTTCCTCACCGGCGAACTCCAGTCGGAATCCAATCTGCAGCGCTTTTATGAAGCCTTCTGCGACTGGCGTGACACTCAGACTGCCGGAGACAGCCTCAACCAACGTATTACGGCTTTGTGCCTTGCCGCAACCGACGCCGCGGTCGTTCTGCTCAGTGATAATGACTGTGACGATGCCCGCCTGCTGCCGGAAAGCATGCGCGACCTGTATGCAGAACTCGCTGATCTCGGCGGCCCGGCTGCCGAGCTGGAAAGCTACTGGAACGAGCTGTCAGAGGAATGGACGGAGGCGCTGTCGGCTGTGCGCCAGCGCCCGGTCAGCAAAAGCGCCATGCACCAGATCTGCGATGTTGGTGTCTCCCCCTTCGGGCTGGAAGACTGAGCATGACCCAGCGCTATAATACCGTCCCCAAAGGCATACCCGAGATACTGCACCTGGATGATGACATCATCGTCATCAACAAGCCGCCCGGCCTGCTCAGTGTACCGGGCCGCTACCTGAAAGATTCTGCCGTTACGCGTCTGCAGGAGCGTTATGGCGAGACTCTGGTGATTCACCGTCTGGATCAGGACACCTCAGGCATACTGGTGTTTGCCCGTCATAAGGCCGCACTGAACACAGTACAGCGTCAGTTCGAGGCCCAGACCACCCGTAAGATTTACGAAGCGCTTGTTCTGGGTGAAATCCCAGCCAACCAAGGCTGCATCAACCTGCCGATCATCGTCGACTGGCCCAACCGGCCACTGCAGAAAATCAGCCATACCGAGGGTCGCTATGCCCTCACCCGCTGGCAGAAGCTGGCCATTGAAAGCGGCAACACCCGGGTAGCTCTCTTCCCCAAAACCGGACGTTCCCATCAGCTGCGCCTGCACATGCAGCAGATTG
>CETZ01003067.1_pt1 | contig 40239 bp, 46 predicted proteins | sample 531441 | NCBI WGS metagenome assembly CETZ01 (sample SAMEA2623098, study PRJEB7988) | marine metagenome | isolation source: saline water (ENVO:00002010), including | reverse complement strand
AAGCCGCAGGATGACAGGCTCCTTAATTCTTTACCGCACAGACCAGCTCACAAACTATGGGACAGCTATGACCTACACCCAACTCTCATACGTTCACCTGGCGACCGTACTGCCTGCGGTGCTGTTGGGTACCTTTCTGCTGTTTGCCCGCAAAGGCACGCCTCTGCATAAACTTTCCGGCAAACTCTATATGACTCTGATGCTGATCACGGCGACGGTGACTCTGTTTATGCCGGCGGTAGTGGGGCCTCAGGTGATTGGCCATTTCGGTTTTATTCATCTGTTCAGCCTGCTGACCTTCTTTGCGGTGTTTTCCGCGCTGACGGCCATCCGCGCGGGTAATGTCCGACGTCACGCGCAGGCGATGGTTGGGTTGTATATCGGTGGGATTCTGGTGGCAGGAGCTTTTGCCCTGATGCCGGGGCGCATGCTGCACGGCTGGCTGTTTGGTTAGGTTTGCCAATCGCTCTTTATCAGCAAGGTTCCTGATATATCCAGAGCAGAGTCCTGCCGCGAAGCGCGGAACGAGTTACCACTCCGGTGAACCCATAACGGATAAATCAGTCCATTGATGGAGTTGATATCAGAATGCACACAGGAGCAGAGTCGTTGATCGTTGTCGCCGTCGGATTTGATTCAGATTTTTACCGCCAGTGTCTGAAGCTGCGCGAGCGTGTGCTGCGCCAGCCGCTGGGCCTGAGTCTGAGCAGCGACGACACCGCCGGTGAAGAACAGCAGTATCACTATGCCATCGTCAACGGTCAGCAGGTACTGGCGTGCGTCATTCTGCAACCTCAGAACGAACAGATCATCAGTCTGCGCCAGATGGCGGTAGAGCCCGAGTTTCAGGGGCAAGGATTAGGCCAGAGGCTGGTAAGGGTGGCGGAAAATCATTCCAGAGCGGCAGGCTATAAACAACTGCAGATGGATGCGCGTTGCAGTGCCGAACCCTTCTATAAAAAACTCGACTATGAAACTGAAGGCGAGCGCTATTTGAAAGTCGGTATTGAACACATAAAAATGAAGAAAAGGCTGAAATAAAGCCGCTGTTATTTGTAAGGGGGTTAAGGGTTGGTGGATGATCTTTAGTTACGGATGAGTCATAGTCGCTTGTTAGACATTTTCTATCATTAGACTTACCAAGAATGGGAATTGACTTATGCAATGATTTTTTATTCTACTTGCTATGTTTTCATCACCTGAATTGTGAGTGTTTAAACAAAGGTAATAGTTTTTACCCTCATGCTTAGAGAATATAATCCACTCTCCGGTTAAAGAGTTATTTTGAGTCCTTTTGTTTAAAGGGTTATTTATCACTCTTCTAGCTATTTCTGAAGTTTCAGATAGTTCAATATGAGATTTCCCTGATTCTTCCAAAACTTCTCTAATGATTTTTTCTATGCCATCTTTTCCAAGCGCAATTTGAATGTTTTGAGCTAGAAAATTTTGGCAAAAGAAGTGTTTGTGCCATAAGCCTTTCAGAGGCATCTTTCTAAATTCAGTGGCTAACTTGGTGTTAGTTTGTCCATCCCCATTTTCTAAATTAATTATCTCTTCGGTGATTATCGCAGGGTTGACAGAAAACTCGGTAGAATAAATATATAGATCTAAATAAAAAAGATCGCTAACTCGACTTTTTAAGTCATCGTCAAATCTCAATAAACTTTTAAAATCGGCTAGTTGTTCCGGAGTAATTGAAATATCCCTATTTTTCAATGTGGCTGTGTAAATATTCGGCATATGAAAAATCCTTTTAATGCCAGTCATCACCGGAGGAAAGAACTGTAGCGTGAGGTACCATGGCGCAGCTTTTTGATATCCAAGTTTATGGCATTGTTATGTATTTACTTGATTGACGCCTTTAGATAATTAATGAAACTTGAGCAAGATACAAGGAAGTACTTTGCATCAGAAACGTTAATGTTTGGCTCATCAAGCATTGCGTGTCTTATTCCACCTTGGTCGCTTGTATATCCATAGATTGACGAAAACCCTTTCTTCAATGCTGGATGTAAGTTTCCTTGTTTTTCCAGGATAGCTAAAGCATCACCAAGTGTTGCTTTGGTATTTCCCGTTAATTCCTTAGCCATACTTTCAACGGCTGAAATGGATTCTTTAATGGAATTTCTGTAGTCGGGATTCTCCCTTCTAGAAAGATGCTCCATAGCTTTTTTCAAATGGCCATGAACACCGTGAAATGGCCCCTCGGTTAAGGCTTTTTCAACTGCTTCGACTTCTGCTTCATCTGTTACTGGAATAAATGCTGAATCAATAAATCTATAACCAGAAAGTTCGCGTTCAAGAATATCGTTTATTGCGGAAATAAGCTTGCTGTTGCGTTCTGTTATCAAGATATATTCTAGGAAATCATAAATCTCATACCATATCCCCGTAAAATAGTATTTCCTTATAACCTTCAAGATTTCATGCGCACTATCTGGACGTGAATCCATAGGTTCTTTGAAATAATGAAACCAGAGCCTTTCGCTAAATTCCTCTATATCACCAGAATCATACTGCTTGTACAAAAAATTGTTACGACTCCATAGAAATATATCGAGGACGTTCCATATAGAGTTACGCAAACTGTCATTGATACCTTCCGTTTGGAGGGTAGTATCAACTTGCGATTTTCCAATTCTCTCGCTGAATTTCATTTATTCGTCTCTATGCATAACAGCTTGTTAGGAGCATGCGCGTTTATCCCGGGCGATTCTTTCGAGGTTTCCGGGATAACCTGTTGATGTAGTTGAAGTATCTTCCATAATTCAAATATCCCTTCCAGAAAAACGAGCATGCCTGTTATTTTGGTTTGGGCTTGCGCATAAACTTGTAAGCCGAAACGACAAGTGACTGATTCACATGGAGTGTAAAGTAATACCCGGCGGGAAAACGCGCAAGCCTGAAAACTAAGCGTTCATGATTTGACCGAAACGTCGGAATGATAGGGTGTGGAGGAGCAGGCAATCTCTGTGTTTCCCCTGAATGATTGCGGGGACAGAAGCTGAGAGATTGATGCTGCCCTCCAGACATGAAATTTGAATCCTCGAATTGAGGACAGGCTCTCAGTGCTGCGTGTTTTTACATCGGTGATGCTGGTGTTCAGTGCGCCTGTTGCGAGCCATGATGTTCAAAAACGAACAGACCGACAGAACATGGATGTTCTGTCAGATCCGCTGAGGCAGGGCGCCGAATCGGATCGAGGTTGTGGTGAGTTGCAGAACAGAGTGAAACAGCGAGCAACTCAGCGCGAAGCAGGAGGGTGGGCCAGCGCCGGGAGGATGCCGTCCTCCCGGGAGCGTAATGACACCGGAAATCGGACATGGATCCTGCGGCTCGAAGGCGAGTCCCACAAACCGCAGGATGACAGACTCCTTGTTCCTTATCTCGCTAGCCAACTCACAAACTGTCGACCGGTGTGACTTTATACATAAAAAAAGCCGCATTAAGCGGCTTTTTTATTGGCGGCAGACTGATCAGATCAGTTCGATCGCCATAGCCGTGGCTTCACCACCACCGATACACAGCGCAGCGATACCTTTGGTACCACCGGTGTTTTTCAGGGCGTTCATCAGAGTGACGATCAGACGGGAGCCGGTAGAGCCAACCGGGTGACCCTGTGCACAGGCACCGCCGTAGATGTTCACTTTGGAATCGTCCAGGCCCAGGGCGTCAATCGGCATCATGGCAACCATGGCGAAGGCTTCGTTGATTTCCCACAGGTCTACTTCGTCTTTGCTCCAGCCGGTTTTGGCCAGCAGGGTTTCAATGGCGCCACAAGGAGCGACTGTGAACTCTTCTGGGTGCTGAGACTGGGTAGCGTGCGCGACGATACGTGCCAGTGGCTTGATGCCTTTGGCTGCAGCAACGGATTCACGCATCAGCACCAGCGCAGAAGAACCGTCAGAGATAGAAGACGCGTTCGCGGCTGTGATGGTGCCGTCTTTGGCGAAGGCCGGACGCAGACCCGGGATTTTCTCGATGTTGGCGTTGAATGGCTGCTCGTCGTTGTCAACAACGGTTTCGCCTTTGCGGCTGGTTACGGTCACCGGCACGATTTCGGCGTTGTTCAGACCTTTTTCGATGGCGTCTTTGGCGCGGGTCAGTGAGCGGATGGCGTAAGCGTCCATCTGTTCACGGGTGTAGCCCTTCTTGTCGGCCATCTTCTGTGCGAAAGCACCCATCAGGCTGCCGGTTTCGGCGTCCTGCAGACCGTCGAGGAACATGTGATCTTTCAGGGTATCGCCGTCACCCATGCGGTAACCGGTACGTGCGCCCTGCAGTACGTAAGGGGCCTGAGACATGGATTCCATACCACCGGAAACAGCGATGTCGACAGAACCGGCTTTGATGGCGTCGTGCGCCATCATGGTGGCTTTCATACCGGAGCCACACAGTTTGTTGATGGTGGTGGCACCAGTGGCATCCGGCAGACCGGCTTTACGCATGGCCTGACGGGCGGGGCCCTGTTTCAGACCGGCGGACAGCACGTTGCCCATGATGACTTCCTGTACGTCGGCAGGCTGGATACCGGCACGTTCAACAGCGGCTTTGATGGCAATGGCACCCAGCTCCGGGGCGCTGATGCTGCTCAGGCTGCCCTGCAGACCACCCATCGGGGTACGTGCACCGGCAACAATAACTACGGAATCCTGATCAGACATGATGTGTCTCCTGAATTGATCGACCTGTGTCAGAGGTCGGCATTTTAGAGGATGAGGGCGCTAAATCACAGCATTGCGGCCTGTAGCGCGGAAACCCACATAAAAAAACGGGGCTGCAAGAGCCCCGTTGACTGAGGTGCTGCGTGTGTCAGAAGTGCAGCAGGGCACTGATCTGATAGACGCTGGAGGCGTCTTTGTTGATGAACTCAGCGCGCAGACCGAGCTTGTCCATCGGGTCAAAACCAACACCGGCACCGAGCAGCAGGCCGTCGTCATCACCCAGATCCAGGCCGATGCGGCCAAGCACGGACAGACGCGGATCGATTTCCGGCAGGGACTTCTTACCCACCAAAGCAGCCCAGGGGCCGTTGATGTCGGAATCTGAGTTGTCGTAGAAATCGCCGGTGTCACTGTAGCCGATTTCAACACTGCTGGTCAGACCTTCGACGCTGTTATCAAACTCCATACCGCCGAACAGGCTGTAGCCGGTGGCGTCTTCAGAGCCACCCCAGGGGGAATCAATCACGTTCTGACTGAAACCGGCACCTATATAGAGGGTGTCCGGCAGGCGGTTACCCTCAGCCTGGGCCGTCAGTGCAGCAAACGGCAGGGTGGTGGCGGTCATCACAATCGGAAGCAGACGCTTCATGAAAATCTCCTTAAACATCGGTGTAAAAACAGAATCAGAATACGGGCATCGACAGGGGTTCTTCCTGCAGAGCGGCGAGTTGTTCGCGCAGCGCCAGCAGATGTTCTGACCAGTAGCGGTGCCCTTCAAACCAGGGAAACGCCACGGGAAACGCCGGGTCCTGCCAGCGGCTGCTGAGCCAGGCAGCATGGCGGACGATGCGGCGGGTCCGCAGGGTTTCCGTCAGCACCAGTTCGGCGGCGGGAAACGGGCGGAACATCTCGTAGCCCTCCGCTATGACCATGAGTTGCTGACGGTGTTCCTCCGGACTGCCGCTGAGAAGCATCCAGATGTCCTGCATGGCCGGGCCCTGCACACAGTCGTCAAAGTCGACCAGCCACAGTTGTTCATCTCTTAACAGCAGGTTGCCGGTGTGCATATCACCGTGCAGGCGCAGGGTCGGGAAGCGGTTATCGGTAAACTGCTGATCTGTATGGGCGAGGATGTCGCGGATCAGGGATTCGTAGGCGCTGCGGTAGTCATCCGGCATCAGGCCGCTGCTCAGCACGGTCTCGCTGGCGGCGATGATGTCGGCACTGCCACGCACCAGCGGGCGGTGCTGAAATACGGATGCTTCTCCGGTCAGGTGCAGGCGCGCCAGCCAGCGGCCGATGAGCTCCAGATCGTCGTCGCTGCTGAGTTCCGGGGCGTGCCCGCCGCGGCGTGGAAACAGGGCAAAGAGAAAGCCATTGTGTTCAAACAGGGTTTCGTCTTTGATGATCAGGGGGGCAACCACAGGGATCTCAGCCGCGGCCAGTTCCAGCAGAAACGCATGTTCTTCGCGGATGGCGTCGGCACTCCAGCGCGCCGGGCGGTAGAACTTGGCGATCAGGGGCTGTTCATCTTCAATGCCGACCTGATAGACGCGGTTTTCATAGCTGTTGAGCGCCAGAATGCGGGCATCACAGAGGTACCCCAGAGACTCCACGGCATCCATCACCAGTTCTGGTGTGAGGCGGGAGTAAGGGTGTTGTAAATCAGCGTCTGACATGAAAGACCTTGTCCGGGTACCGGCTTGAAAAGTGCGCTCAGTATGCCTGAAAGCGTTCGCCCGGAACACGGCTGAAACACCATCCTCCGACGGTTTCTGCGCCTTGCTGGCGCAGCAGCTTTGCCGCCTGATTCAGCGTGGAACCTGTGGTCATCACATCATCGATAATGAGCAGGTGCTGGCCGCTTAGATCGCGTATGCCGGCGCGCAGCCCGGTGTCGGTACGGCGTCGTTCATTCCCGCTCAGGTGGCGTTGCTCAGACGGCTGCTGTTTGTTCAGGGCATCCTGATACAGCGGAATACCCAGCCCGCGGCTGAGCTGCATGGCCAGCAGCTGACTGAGGTTGAATCCGCGTTTCAGCAGGCGACCCGGGGTTGCGGGAATCATGACCAGAGCATCAGGTGCGGTGGTAAGCAGCGGCGGGTCCTGCAGCATCAGGCGGGCAAAGTGACCGGCAAAGCGGATATCGCCTTTGTCTTTGCAGTGCTGCACCCAGTGGCTGACCGGGTGGCTGTAGAGGAAGGTGCAGCTGCTGTAATCAAATGCCGGGGGTTGTTTCTGACAGCGGCCGCAACGGCCTTCACTGAGTACGGGTTCACTGCACTGCGGACAGCAGAGACCGCTCCAGGGCAGGTCAGCCTGACAGCGGCTGCAGATGAACGCATTCTGATCGGGTGTCTCCAGACACAGTTCGCACTGGGTGGATTGGTTAAAAAATAACCACCAGTTTTCCCGCAACGCCGATAAGGTTGACTGAATCCGCATGCCGATTACCATCCGTGGATTATCACATAGGATTTCCTGAGGTTACTCCATGACCGTCGCCTTCACCACAGCTTCTGCCATCCGCAACGACTGGACAGTCGAAGAAGCCAATGCGCTGCTGAACCTGCCATTCAATGATCTGCTGTTCCGGGCTCAGACGGTCCACCGTCAGCACTTTGATCCGAATCAGGTGCAGGTGAGTACGCTGCTGTCGATCAAAACCGGTGCCTGCCCGGAAGACTGCGCCTACTGTCCGCAGAGTGCCCGTTACGATACAGGGCTTGAGCGCGAGAAGCTGATGGAAGTGGAGGCCGTGATCGAGAAGGCCAAAGCCGCAAAAGCCGCCGGTTCAGACCGTTTCTGCATGGGTGCGGCCTGGCGTTCACCGCGTGAGAAAGACATGCCCTATGTGCTGGCCATGGTCAAAGGCGTGAAAGAGCTGGGTCTGGAAACCTGTATGACCCTGGGTATGCTGGATGAAGGTAAGGCTAACGCTCTGGCTGAAGCGGGCCTGGACTACTACAACCACAACCTGGATACCTCACCGGAGTTTTACGGTGAAATCATCACCACGCGTACTTATTCAGACCGCCTGAATACTCTGTCAAACGTCCGTAATGCCGGTATGAAAGTCTGCTCCGGCGGTATTCTCGGTATGGGTGAGACGCTGAAAGACCGTGCCGGTCTGCTGGTGCAGCTGGCTAATCTGCCGCAGCACCCGGACTCTGTGCCGATCAACCAGCTGGTTAAGGTTGCCGGTACGCCTCTGGAGAGCGAAGGGGATGTGGACCCGCTGGATTTCATCCGCACCATTGCGGCTGCGCGCATCATGATGCCAGCGTCGCACGTACGTCTCAGTGCCGGTCGTGAGCAGATGTCGGAAGAGATGCAGGCCATGTGCTTCTTTGCCGGTGCCAACTCCATCTTCTATGGCGAGTGTCTGTTGACCACGCCGAACCCGGCGGCGAATAAAGATCAGGCGCTGTTCCGTAAGCTCGGCATCAACTCAGATCATCATGTGACTAAGGCTCCTCAGGAGCTTGACGAGATTCTGGCGCAGAATACGGCAGAAAGTGAGTTGTTTTATGACGCTTCAGCTACTGCGGCGCAAGTCTGATTACTCATAGAACAGAATCGTATAAAAAATGCACATATTGCCTCTGGTCCGGTGATTTAACGGGTGTTTAAATTAACCTGTGTCTCTGGATAAGAGGTGTATTTATGAATATCGGATCAACAGCCGGTTCAGAAATATCATCAGCCGCTGCGGGATTGTCTCAGGCGGTCAGTCAGGTTTCGCGTGCTGCCCAACAGGTGGTGTCTGCCGCGACGGCGCGGCCGGTTGAACCAACCGGAGAATCCGCCGAAGTGATGACCGACCTGAAAGAAAGCCAGGTGGTTGTCGAAGCCAATGCCAAGGTGGTGGCCGCTGAAGACGAAATGCTCGGTACTATTATTGATACTGAGGCTTAATCGATACTGAGGCTTAAGCCTGTATTGATACTGAAGCTTAATTCTGAAGCCTGATGTTTTTGTAACCGCCCGTTTTCTCTCTCCACGTCCGGGCGGTTACACTCCCACTCCGGCAGTTTCTCTGCCGGAGACCATAATTCCCTGTTTTCTTTTTTCCCGTCGGTCATTGCCGCTGTTCTTACGCGTTTTTCTGCATCTGCGTGTGCGCTGCTCTTGACAAGTTTGACTCCCATCCGTAACTTTCAAACACTTGTTTGAATCCACTCTGAATATAAACTGACTGAGGTTCTGTGCAGCTGCTGAGGCGGCATGGAACCGGGCACTGATCTTCAAAAGAGGTGAAAAAATGGCTGACTACAAAGCCCCCTTGCGTGACATGCGTTTTGTACTGAACGAAGTATTCAACGCCGGTGATTTCTGGTCTTCACTGGCTGGTCTTGAGGGCATGGTGGATACGGAAACCGCAGAAGCCATCCTCGAAGAGTGCGGCAAAATCTGTTCTCAGGTACTGGCGCCACTGAACCGCGAAGGTGATGAAAACGGTTCCAAATGGAACGACGGTGAAGTTACTGCAGCTCCGGGCTTCAAAGACGCCTACCAGACTTACGTTGAAGCGGGCCTGAACGGTCTGGGTGGTAACCCGGACTTCGGCGGCATGGGCATGCCGAAGACGCTGGTCGCTCAGGTTGAAGAAATGGTGCAGGGCGCCAACATGTCCTTCGGTCTGGCGCCAATGCTGACCGCCGGTGCCTGTCTGTCCCTGAACGTACACGGTTCTGAAGAACTGAAAGAGAAATACCTGCCGAACATGTACTCCGGTGTATGGTCTGGCGCTATGGATCTGACCGAACCTCATGCCGGTACTGACCTGGGTATCATCCGTACCAAGGCCGAGCGTAACGACGACGGTTCTTTCGACATCTCCGGTACCAAGATCTTCATCACCTGGGGTGAGCACGACATGGCGGAGAACATCATCCACCTGGTGCTGGCCAAGCTGCCGGATGCGCCTGCAGGTCCTAAAGGTATCTCCCTGTTCCTGGTGCCTAAGTTCCTGGTGAACGATGACGGTTCTCTGGGCGAGCGTAACCCGGTGTCCTGTGGTTCCATCGAACACAAAATGGGTATCAAAGGTTCCGCGACCTGTGTCATGAACTTCGACAACGCCAAAGGCTGGCTGGTTGGTGAAGAGAACAAAGGTCTGGCCTGTATGTTCACCATGATGAACTACGAGCGTCTGGGTGTGGGTATCCAGGGCCTGGGTGGTGCTGAAGCGTCTTACCAGAGCGCCGTTGAGTACGCCCGTGAGCGTATCCAGAGCCGTGCGCCGACTGGTCCGGTTGCCAAAGACAAAGCCGCTGACCCGATCATTGTTCATCCTGACGTGCGCCGCATGCTGATGACCATGAAAGCCTTCAACGAAGGTGGCCGTGCGTTCTCTACCTATGTGGCCAAGTACCTCGACATCACTAAGTTCTCTGACGATGCCGACGCGGTGAAAAACGCCGAAGCTATGGTGGCTCTGCTGACGCCAATCGCCAAAGCCTTTATGACCGACGTCGCTCTGGAAAGCGCTATCGCGGGTCAGCAGGTCTTCGGTGGTCACGGCTTTATCCGTGAATGGGGTCAGGAGCAGTATGTCCGTGACATCCGTATCACTCAGATCTATGAAGGCACCAACGGTATTCAGGCACTCGACCTGATGGGCCGTAAGATTGCTGCCAACGGTGGTGCTTTCCTGAAGCTGTTCGCGGCGGATGTGGATGCGTTTATTGCTGAGCAGGGTTCTGCTGACGGTATGGCAGAGTTTGTTGAGCCACTGAAAGCGGCCATGGCCAACCTGAATGAACTGACCGAATGGGTTCTGACTCAGGCACAGTCCAACCCGAATGAAATCGGTGCGGCCTCTGTTGAGTACCTGCACGTGTTCGGTTACACCGCTTACGCCTTTATGTGGGCGAAGATGGCAGCGGTTGCACTGCCAAAAGCGTCTGAAGACTTCTACAAAGCCAAACTGGCCACCGGTCGCTTCTTCTTCAAGCGTCTGCTGCCACGTTATGTGTCTCTGACAGAGGCTGTAAAAGGTGGTTCTGAGCCACTTTATGGTCTGGATGAAGCCATGTTTGAGACAGCGTAAGTCTGTCTTTATGTTGAAAAAGGCCGCTATGCGGCCTTTTTTTTACCCTTTTCTGAAGGTCTGCCAGTGCCAAAAGTCATACAGCCCATTTTTTGCACGCATGAATTCCTGTACAATTTAATACAAGTGTATAAAAACAATAAAAGTGGACGTCATGGCAGAAGCGAAAGAACTGGATAAACGCGTCGAGCGGTCCCGTCGGCTGCTGGTCAGCACCCTGCTCGAATTAATGGCTGAGAAGCCCTATTCCAAGCTGTCGGTTGCAAACATCTGTGAACGCTCCGGGGTCGCCAGGCCGACGTTTTATCTGCATTACCGTTCCAAAGACGATCTGCTGCGCTATCACATTGAGCAGCTGTTTCTGGATTTTGCCGAACGCATTGACCCTATGCTGGCCAAATCTGCCAACGTTGATCCTGAAATCTACAGCCTGATGTTCCGCCTCTGGCAGGAAAATGCCGACCTTGCCCGCCTGCTGGTGCAGCCGGATGTGGAAGCCATTCTGCTGGCCGAGTTCAAGGTATACGTCGGTAAGACCATTGAGCGTTACAGCGAAGTGCACAAACTGACGTTCAAGAGTGCATTCGTCGAGTACGTGATCGACTATCTGGCCGGTGCATCATTCGGCCTGATCGTGCGCTGGATACGCAACGATTTCCGCGAAACACCGGAGCAGCTCGCCAGCCTGTACGCTGAACTGTCCCGTCCGGGACTGGTTCAGACACTGCTCAGCGGTAAGCTCTGACCCTGCCTGATCACAGGAGATGACGCCAGACGCGAAGCCCGGCGCCATCAACTGCCTCAGTGCTGGATGCGGCGCTTGGTGTCCAGACGTTTGTTGTGAATCTTGCTGATACAGCGCTGCGCTTTGTCGAACGCATCACGCAAGGCCACGTACATGTCTTCATGTTCGTGCTTGTCGTGGCTGTCATTGGTGATCGCCACCAGTTCTCCCGGTAATCCGATTTCCAGAGAAACGTGGGCAATTTTGCCCTTGTGGCTGTGATTGTGGGGGAGGGCGACGACGGCGCGGATGCCGGTGATTTCGTCGTACTTCTCAGTCAGTTTTGAGGCTTTGCTGCGGATTTGGTGTTCGATGGCATCAGAGTGATCCATGTCGCGGAAGCTGATTTCAATGCCTTTCATACTCGCTCCTGTATAGCCTTTTTCTAGAGAGGGTATACTTCAAGTTACTCTTTCTGCCCGGCAGGTCAAACCCTTTTTTGCGTGATTTTGTGAGGCATTTTCACTTTCAATACAGTCGGCTGAAAAAAATCAGGGCATAGTATTAAACAGAGCCTGGCGATGTCATATCAGCGTCGGATGCGTCTTCTGAGAGGGGGTCATATGCGTATATACGATGTACCACTGGTCTTTTTCGATCTGGATGACTCCCTGATCAACAAGGATGCTCATACCCTCTGGATCCGCTGGCGCGCCAGGCGTGAACGCTGGGCGGTCGTCGAAGCCATCTGGGCTTACCTGTCTCTCTACCGTGCCTATAAACAGGGCCGCATCACCCATGGCCGTCTGTCGGCGTATTACCGCGCCCGCACCCGGGGCATGACCGTCAGCGACTATGCCCGTCAGGTCGCCTGCTTCTATCAGGAGCGTGGCCAGCTGCACATCTACCGTCAGGCGGCCTCGCTGCTGTTTGCCTACCGGCGTCAGGGTACCCGGATGGTTCTGATCACCGGCGCCGATGAAGTGGTGGCCAATGAATACGCCCGGGCGTTGGGTATGGACGATGTGATCAGTAACCGCCTGCTGGTTCAGGGCAACCGTATTACCGGTCTGACCACGCCATTGTGTTATGGACAGGGTAAAGTGGATCTGGCCCGGCAATACGTCAGTGAATCGGGCATGGACCTGCATCAGGCGGCGTTCTATTCGGACAGCCATTCCGATCTGCCTTTACTGGAAGCCGTCGGTCAGCCGGTGGTTCTCAACCCGGATACCCTGCTGGTGCAGGCCGCCAACGACCGCAACTGGCCGGTGCTCGACTGGCGCGGCGCCTGACGTGTTTCTTGCCCGCCGGGGCGCATGCCGTTATAGTGCCTCTTTCAGACAAACCTTCCGGAGACTGCGGTGTTTTTTCAATACAGCCGCCCCCAGCAACAGGGTCAGCACCTGACCCGTCGATGGTGTTAAGCAACCGCTTCTGACGGCGTCTGCCGCCGTGTGCCCTCATCAGGTATCATTACGCTTAACAATTGAAGGTTTTTCCATGACTCCGCACGATTTTGCAGCCCTGACCGAACAGGGCTTTAACCGTATCCCGGTCACCCGTCAGGTGCTGGCCGACCTTGATACGCCGTTATCCACCTATCTGAAACTCGCTGACCGTCCCTATACCTACCTGTTTGAATCGGTGCAGGGCGGTGAAAAATGGGGCCGTTATTCCATGATCGGCCTGCCTGCGCGTGAAATCGTTCGCGTCAACGGGCAGACGGTTACTCATGAACGTAATGGCGAAATCAGCAAGCAGGTCGAGGTCAGTGATCCGCTGGATTACATTGAATCCCTGCAGCAGAGCTACCGCGTGGCTGATGTCGATGACCTGCGCTTTGACGGTGGTCTGGTCGGCTATTTCGGCTATGACACCATCCGTTATATCGAACCCTGCCTGAAAGCGTCCTGCCCACCGGATGAGCTGCATACGCCGGACATCCTGCTGATGGTCTCTGAAGAAGTGGTGGTGTTTGACAACCTCAGCGGCAAGCTGCACCTGATCGTGCTCGCCGATCCTTCTCAGCCGCAGGCGCTGGAGAAAGCCGAGGCCCGTCTGGATGAGCTGATTGTGACCCTGCGTCAGCCCTACATGGGTCCGGTCGGCAAACCCGGTGGAGAGAAGATTCAGATTGATGAGGCCGACTTCCGCTCCTGCTTCGGCGAAGACGCCTTTATGGATGCGGTAGAGAAAGTCAAAGAGTACATCCTCTCCGGCGACATCATGCAGTGCGTGCTGTCGCAGCGTATGCAGGTGCCGTTTACCGGTAACCCGGTCGATGTTTACCGCGCGCTGCGCACCCTGAACCCGTCACCTTATATGTACTGTATGAATCTTGGCGATTTTCATGTGGTCGGTTCGTCACCGGAGATTCTTGCCCGCCTCGAAGACGGTGAAGTGACGGTGCGGCCGATTGCCGGTACCCGTACCCGTGGGCGCACGCCGGAAGAAGATCTGGCGCTGGAGCAGGAGCTGCTGTCTGACCCGAAAGAGATTGCCGAACATCTCATGCTGATTGATCTGGGGCGTAACGACGTTGGCCGTATTGCCCGCCCGGGTGAAGTGAAGCTGACCGAGCAGATGGTGGTGGAACGCTACAGCCATGTGATGCACATTGTTTCCAACGTCACCGGCAAGGTTAAAGAGGGCGTCACTGCCATGGATGTCCTGCGTGCTGCCCATCCGGCCGGTACCCTGAGTGGCGCACCAAAAATCCGCGCCATGGAAATCATTGATGAATTCGAGAGTACCAAGCGCGGTGTCTACGGTGGTGCCGTGGGTTATCTGAGCTGGAACGGCAACATGGATACGGCGATTGCCATCCGTACCGCCGTGATCAAAGACGGTGTGCTGAACATTCAGGCAGGTGCCGGTCTGGTAGCGGACTCCGTGCCGCGGCTGGAGTGGAAAGAAACCATGAACAAAGGCCGGGCAGTGTTCCGGGCAGTGGCTATGGCCGCTGCGGGTCTGGATTCCTGAGGAGCACGCTATGTTACTGATGATTGATAACTACGACTCCTTTACTTACAACGTGGTGCAGTACCTGCTGGAACTGGGCGCGGATGTGAAAGTAGTGCGTAACAACGAAATTACCGTTGAAGAAATTGCCGCCCTGAACCCGGATCACATTGTGGTCTCCCCGGGGCCCTGTAATCCGGATAAAGCCGGTGTCTCCATGGCTGCGATCGACGCCTTTGCCGGTAAGATTCCGGTGCTGGGTATCTGCCTGGGTCACCAGAGCATTGGTCAGGTGTACGGCGGTGACATCATCCGTGCCGGGCAGGTGATGCACGGCAAAACGTCGGATATTTACCACAATGGCACAGGTGTCTTTGCCGGACTGCCTTCGCCGTTCCGCGCCACCCGTTACCATTCGCTGGTGATCGACAAAAATCACCTGCCGGAAGTGCTTGAGGTTACCGCCTGGACGCAGAACCCGGATGGCAGCGTTGAAGAAATCATGGGTGTCCGCCATAAGACCCTCGCTGTTGAGGGCGTGCAGTTCCACCCGGAATCCATCCTCAGTGAATATGGCCATGAGTTGCTGGCCAACTTCCTCAAAGAAGTGATCTGAGCGCACAGAACAGGTAAGACTATGGATATCAAACAGGCTCTGGCCCGTGTTGTGGAACGTCAGGATCTGACCACGGCAGAGATGACCGACGTTATGCGTCAGATCATGACCGGTCAGTGTGACGACGCCCAGATCGGCGGCTTTCTGGTTGCCCTGCGCATGAAGAGCGAAAGCATCGATGAGATCACCGGTGCGGTGACCGTGATGCGTGAACTGGCCACCGGCGTAAAGATTGATGCACCGCACGCGGTTGATATCGTCGGCACCGGCGGCGACGGCGCCAATCTGTTCAACGTCTCTACGGCGTCATCCTTTGTGGTGGCGGCTGCCGGAGGCACCGTGGCCAAGCACGGCAACCGCGGTGTTTCTTCCAAGTCCGGCAGTGCCGACCTGCTCGAAGCCGCTGGGGTGAACCTGAGTCTCAATGCTGAACAGGTGGCCCGTTGTATCAATGAGCTGGGTGTCGGCTTTATGTTTGCGCCCTCGCATCACAGCGCCATGAAGCACGCCATCGGCCCGCGTAAGTCGCTGGGCATGCGCACTATCTTCAATATTCTCGGCCCCATGACCAACCCGGCTGGCGTAAAGAATCAGGTGATCGGTGTGTTCAGCAAAGCCCTGGTACGTCCGGTGGCGGAAGTCATGCAGCGCCTGGGGGCTGGCCATGTACTGGTGGTGCATTCCCGCGATGGTCTGGATGAGCTGAGTATTGCCGCCGAGTCTTACGTGTGTGAACTGAAAGACGGCGAGCTGAAGGAATACACCCTGCAGCCGGAGGACGTTGGGCTGAAGTCCCAACCGCTCAATGGGCTGATGGTGGCTGATGCCGCAGAAAGCCTGACCCTGATCCGCGATGCGCTGGGCAAGCAGGAAACCGCAGCCGGTACTAAAGCCGCTGATATGCTGGCGCTGAACGCCGGTGCCGCGATTTATGCCGCCAATCTGGCAACGACCCTGAAACAGGGGGTGGCCATGGCCGAAGACGCCATTGCTACCGGCCTGGCACTGGAAAAACTCAATGAACTGGTCAGCTTCTCTGCTTTCATCAGTGAAGATGCAGGCTGACGGACACACTATGAATACCCCGACCGTACTGAAGAAAATCCTTGCAACTAAGGCAAACGAAATAGCGCAGCGTAGCCACAGTCTGCCCCTTAATGAGCTGCGCGCCATGGCCACGGATACTGACCCCGACGAGCTGCGCGGCTTTTACCGGGCCATGCAGACCAAGGTGGATGCAGGCCTGCCAGCCGTGATTGCGGAAATCAAAAAAGCCTCGCCGTCGAAAGGTGTGCTGCGTGAGCACTTTGTCCCCGAGGCCATCGCCGAAAGTTATGAAAAAGGCGGTGCTGCCTGTCTGTCGGTACTCACCGACCGCGATTATTTTCAGGGGCATGAAGACTATCTGAAGGCCGCCCGTGCCGCCTGCTCCCTGCCGGTGATCCGCAAAGACTTCCTCATTGACCCGTATCAGGTGTATGAAGCACGCACGCTCAATGCCGACTGCATCCTGCTGATCGCCTCAGCACTGAGCACCACACAACTGCAGGACCTCGAAGGTCTTGCTCATGAACTGGGTATGGATGTGCTGGTGGAGATTCACGACGGTGCTGAGCTGGATATGGCGCTGACGCTGAACACCCCCTTACTGGGCATCAATAACCGCAACCTGCACACCTTTGACGTGACGCTGGATATCACCCTGGGGCTGCTGGAGCAGATTCCATCCGACAAACTGCTGGTTACTGAGAGTGGGATTCTCAGCCGTGAGGATGTGACTCTGATGCGTGACCACCAGGTTCACGGCTTCCTCGTCGGTGAAGCCTTTATGCGCGCACCGGAACCGGGTGAAGCGCTGCAGCAACTGTTCTTCTGAGCAGGTTATGACACCTAAGCAGCTGGTTGAAGCCTGGGTCGACGCGTTCAATGCCGCTGATGCGGAACGCCTGGCGGGGTTTTATCACGACGACGCGGTCAATCATCAGGTCGCAGAAGAGCCGGTCAGCGGTCGCGCTGCCATCCATGCCATGTTTATCCGCGGGTTTGCTCAGGCTGAGATGGTGTGCATTGTTGAGAATCTGTTTGAAGACGGCGAGTGGGCCATTCTGGAGTGGCGTGATCCGGCCGGATTACGCGGCTGCGGCTTCTTTCACGTGGTGAACAACCGCATCCGTTTTCAGCGTGGCTACTGGGATAAGCTCTCGTTTCTGCGCCAGCAAGGGCTGCCGCTGCCTGAGGCCTGATCCGGATCAGCGCGCCAGACTGTCTGGCCGTCTTTCCTCTGCCGGATTGTGGTAGTCCGGTGCGGCTCCGGTGCGTACATCGGCCTGATGGGCAAAGATGCCGCTGATGGCGGCCAGCAACAGCAGGAAGAGCACAAAGGCCAGGGTACGCACACTATCGCTAAAGGGGCCGGACATCAGCGGGTACCGAACACCACGATGGTTTTGCCGGAGACGCTGATCAGGTTCTGTTCTTCCAGGCTCTTGAGTACACGACCGGCCATCTCGCGTGAGCAGCCAACGATGCGGCCGATGTCCTGACGGGTAATGCGAATCTGCATGCCGTCGGGGTGAGTCATGGCGTCGGGTTGTTTGCACAGCTCCAGCAGGGTGGCGGCAATGCGTCCGGTCACGTCGAGGAAGGCGAGGTTCACAGCTTTCCGTGTGGTGCGGCGCAGGCGCTCGGCGGTCTGGCGGAAGACGCGGAACAGCAGCTCAGAATCGCTCTTCACCAGTTCGCGGAAGCGGTCGTAAGAAATCTCGGCAACCGTACAGGCTGTCTTGGCGCGCACACAGGCCTCACCACGGTTGTTGTCATCATCGAACAGCCCGGTTTCACCGAAAAAATCACCTTCATTCAGGTAGGCCATGATCATCTCATGGTCGTCATCGCCGTCGATGGTCACCGCCACAGATCCCTTGATCAGGTAGTAGAGGGTGCGGTTGTCTTCTCCGGCATTGATCAGCAGCGAGCGGGCCGGGTATTCGCGACGGGTGCACTGGGCCAGAAACGATTCCAGAGGGGCGTGAATGGAAGGGATGCGTGGAAGGATCATAACGGTCTCTCACTGGGTCTCTGATTGTGATTATCACTGATCCATCTGGCCAGTTGAACCTCCGTTTTTCAATTTATCGCCTTCAGTTGATATATGTCGTCGGGGGGCGTCAAAGCGGGTCAAAAGTGGTAAGCTCCGCCCTTCGCGAGAATCAGGGGGAGCAGCTGTAATGAAAGCAACCGTTAAGTGGGTCGATGGTGCCATGTTCATTGGGGAATCTGGCAGTGGTCATACCGTCGTCATGGATGGTCCGGCGGATCATGGCGGGCGCAACATGGGTGTGCGGCCGATGGAAATGCTGCTGCTCGGTCTGGGCGGCTGTACCAACTTTGATGTGATGAGCATCCTGCGTAAGCAGCGTCTTGACGTGCGCGATTGCATTGCTGAAATCGAAGCGGAGCGTGCAGACGCTGTACCGGCGGTTTTCACCAAGATTCATGTACATTTCAAAGTCAGTGGCCGTGGCCTGAAGCCATCGGCGGTTGAGCGGGCTGTGTCCCTGTCTGCAGAAAAATACTGTTCGGCGTCCATCATGCTGGAACAGGCAGGTGTTGAGATCACACACAGCCATGAGCTGATTGAGGTTGATTAAAGAGGTCAGTGACCGGGGGGATTCTGTTTTGAACCAAAAATTGCGACTGCACGGGTTTAACAACCTGACCAAGACGCTGAGCTTCAACATTTACGATGTCTGTTACACCAGCACCGAAAAAGAGCGTCAGGAATACATTGCCTATATTGATGAGCTGTATAACGCCGACCGTCTGACCCGTATTCTGTCTGACGTGGTGGACATCATCGGTGCCCATATCCTCAATATCGCCCGTCAGGATTACGAGCCGGAAGGCGCCAGTGTGACCATGCTGATTGCTGAGCATGAAGTGGTACCGAGCGAAGACCTGATGGAAGAAAAACCGGGCCCGCTGCGTGATACTGTCGTGGCGCATCTGGATAAATCTCACGTCACCGTTCACACCTATCCGGAGAGTCACCCGCACGGTGGTATTTCGACCTTCCGCGCCGACATCGACGTGTCGACCTGTGGTCTGATTTCACCGCTGAAGGCACTGAATTACCTGATTCACTCTCTGGATTCGGACATCGTGACTGTGGATTACCGTGTGCGTGGTTTTACCCGTGATGAAGACGGTATCAAGCACTACATTGACCACGACATTAACTCCATCCAGAACTACATGACCAAAGATACCCGTGATGCGTATGAGATGATCGACGTTAACGTGTATCAGGAGAACCTGTTCCACACCAAGATGATGCTCAAAGAGTTTGATCTGGAGAATTACCTGTTCGGTGAGGGTTCGAAGAACATGTCTGCTCAGGAGCGTGCTGAGGTGGAAGCCAAAGTCCGTAAAGAAATCCTCGAAATCTTCTACTCACGTAATATGCCGTGATCCGTGGACTGATGGCAGCACAGGCGCTGGCACTGAGTGCGGCGCCGCTGATCGTGCTGACCGGAGGTCTCGCCGGGGCGCGTCTGCACCCCGATCCAGCCTTCGCTACCTTACCGGTGGCTGCTCTGATTATCGGAATGGCCGCCGCTGTCTGGCCCGTCGCCCAGATGGCCAACCGTTTCGGTCGTCGTCCCGTTTTTGTTTTTATGATGCTGCTGGGCGTTGTCGCTGCGCTGATGGCCTCGGCATCAGACTGGTCCGGCAGTTTCTGGGGCTTTACCGCCAGCACCTTTCTGCTCGGTGCGACCGGGGCCGCAGTACAGCAGTTCCGCTTCCTGGCGATGGAAGCGGTTGCCGTTGAGGAAAGGGCCGGGGTTGCTTCCAGGCTGCTGCTGGCCGGTCTGGTATCGGCGTTTCTCGGACCGGAGCTGAGCCGACTGTCGCGCTGGTCGGCTCAGTTCCCGGACCTGGTTCTGCCAGACCTGGTACTGCCGTTTGCCGGACTGGCCCTGTGTCTGTTGCTGGCGGCGGTCATTCTCTGGTGGGTGATACCGTCCGGGCGTAATCAGATTGCCACCTCAGAAGCACATGGAGGCCGCAGCTGGTCCGAGCTGTTCCGGCAACCGAAACTGTGGCTGGCGATGGCCAGTGCCAGTATCGGCTATGCCGTGATGGCGTATGTGATGACCGCCACGCCACTGAGCATGACGGGTGCCGCCCAACTGGATCTGGCACAGGCCCGCTGGGTGATCCAGAGCCATATCATTGCCATGTTCCTGCCGTCTCTCTTCACGGGTCTGCTGATCCGGCGTTTCGGCTTTCAGGCCATCATTTTCACCGGCCTGCTGTTTATGCTGGCGACGCTGGTCATGGCGCTGGCCGGCATCATGCTGCTGCATTACTGGGTCAGTCTGGTGTTACTGGGGATCGGCTGGAACTTCCTGTTTGTCTCCGGCACGGCGCTGCTGGGAGAATGTTACCGGCCGGAAGAGGCCGGGCGGGTGCAGGGCCTGAACGACAGCCTGATCTTCGGTATTCAGGCGGTGGCGTCACTGGGATCGGGTATGGTGTTGCTGATGCTGGGCTGGAACGGCCTGATTCTCTCGACCCTTCCGGCCCTGTCCGTGCTGGTACTGATTCTGCTCTGGAACCGTCTGCAGCGCCGCACTGCATACTGAGCTGTACACAGCTGGCTATGACAGCCAGTCGAGTGCCAGCACAAGGCGCGGCATACCTTGCGGGTCAGGTGAGCGATGAATCAGCCCCTGGCCTTCATTACCTTCCCATAGCTCGCCTTTGAGAATGGCCACGGCATTGACTGCGATGCCGCGGATGTCGCTCGCGGAGACGGTCTGCTCCGGCAGGCGTCCATTATCCGGTGAGCGGCTGACACTGTCTTCCGCCAGCCATTCCGTGCCTTTGCCACTGTAGGTCACCAGCAGACGCGCCGCTACCCGGTCGACGTGAAAGCGCGGGCACATGGTACCGTTGAGCACGTGCAGCCTTACACCAATCGCTGTGGGCTCGAATAAACAACAGAACATCTCAATAACTTCATGTACGTCACTGAGCCACTGGCCGGCACCGGGCAGAGCCTTTGCCCAGCCCGGCAGGATGTCAGCAGCCGGTTCATCCGGTCTGATGCTGATAAAGCGCTGCAATGAACCGGCTTGCTCAGCGAACACTCTGGCAAATTCACCGAGTTCAGGGTCTGCTGGCCGCTCCCATACGGCCAGATTGACGTCCTCAAGGAAAATATCCGTCAGACACTCAATGTCCCCGCTGATCACACTGCGGGGCGGGTGTGGGCGTTTACCGGGCGGAATTGCAGCAGGAGTGTGGGTGGTATTGGCCAGCATGAGTGTCTCTCCGGAGAACGGCGGTAAAAGTCGGAATATATTGTTATGTTATAACAAATCATTAGGAGGGTTAAACCGTGCGATGATGAGAAACGCCTTGCTGGCGTCTCCGGAGGGCGGATTCAGGATTAAAGTACAGGTGCCATTTACAGCCAGCGGCTGAATGACCCGGGTATTGAAAGACCGGAGAGTATGAACGGGGCCAGCCGGGCTTTGTCATCATCCGGGGGAATCAATGACGACGCTGCACAGGGATGCCCGCGGCGGGGAGTCCGGCTGGTTCAGGGGCTGGCTGTCACTGCTCCGTTGCGGAGGTGAAGGCGTGAATACGCGCAGAATGCCTGATACCTGTCATTGCACGTCTGCCCGGAAGCACGATGTCCGGAGGTATCAGGCCTGAATGCAGATCAGCTTGAAACCCCGCTCCTGCACCATCACCTCAACCTGAGCGAAGTGTTCGGCAGCCCACTCTTCATAGGGCAGGTGGCGGTTGGCGACCAGCCAGAGTTGTCCCTCTTTCACCAGATGTTCTTTCGCGTGGCGGAACAGTTCCGTGGCGAAACGGTAGTCGGTGTCTTTGCCCTGATGGAACGGTGGGTTAGTGAGAATAAAGTCGAAGCGGCCTTCAATCTGCTTCAGACCATCGCTGGCCTGCACCCTGGTCTGAACCTGCAGACGCAGACCGTTCAGCTCACAGCTGCGCAGGGCGAAGGCGTCGGTATCGCTCAGGGTTACATCCAATGCAGGATTGCGCAGTTTATAGCTCAGCCCGATGATGCCGGAGCCGCAGGCCAGATCAAGCACCCGGCCTTTCGCCGGCGCCGGAATGTGCTCCAGCAGGATGCTGGTGGCGATATCCAGCTGACCGAAACTGAAGACACCGGGCAGGGTCATGAATGACTGCTCTCCACAGCGGAAAGATTTCGCCAGCCGCAACCAGTTAAAGTCTGACTGTGCAGGCAGCAGTTGCAGTTCCCAGACTGCACAGTGACGTGCGGTATCGATTTTGACCGCACTGCTGGTGAAGTCCTGTGCGGCTTTGCCGATGCTTTTGCCTCCGGCGTCATTAGCGGCCACGGCAATGACCTGTGTCGTCAGGCCCTGCAGTCGTGCCAGCAGCGCCTGCGCCAGTACTTTGGATTTGGGCCACAGCAGGATCACACGCTTGCCGCTCAGTTGTTCTTCATCCGGCATCCCGAAATGCGCTTCAATCTGATGACGCCGCCAGGCTTCACAGGTCAGCCAGTCCCAGCTGCTGATATGGGTGCCACTCTGGCGGATCAGGCTGACCCAGTCACCGGGCAGGTCGTCGGCCGCGCCGAGGACGCAGGTTTCCGGACCAAACAGGTCCGGGTGGCGCAGCAGCGCCAGATATTCATTACTCATTAATGCCTGTCAGTACGTCGCGGATGGTGAGTGCATCTTTCTGCAGATCACCGGAAAGAGGGATGATGCCGTGCTGGCGCAGGCGCCCGGCCTGCGTGTTGTCGTGGCCGGTACAGAACAGCAGACCGGCGCTTTCGGCCGCCAGTGCCTGCAGCTGCTGGAGAAGGGTGGTATCGGGGTCTGCCGGAATCTGCAGCAGAGCTGATTTCCAGCCCGGCTGAGTCAGCAGAGCTTTGACCATGGCGGTGTTGCTGCGCCCGGCCAGTCGTACAGTGCGGATGGACAGAGGCCGCAGCATCACACCGGTGAGCAGCAGCTCGAGATCGGTATCGCCACCGAGGTCGGCCAGAATGACACTGCCACGGGTGTCATCTTCAGATGTCCGCCCCAAAGCATTGGCCAGACGGCCCTGCAGGATACCGGCGTAAAAACTCAGACGTGCCTGATCCAGCGGGGTGACGGCCTGTTCACGCAGCCGGTAGTAAAACGGCAGCAGCAGGAAGCGGAACGCGATGTCGGTCGGGAAGAACTGACTGACCTCTTCCAGCGTGCTGCTGAGGAGGTGATCATCAAACAGCTCCGCGGCCAGTGCCAGCTGGCTCAGATACTGATTCCACTGAGATGGCTGACCGGAGCGGTTCGGTCCGGGACCACTGTCGTTACCGCTTTCAATGATGGCTTTGGCCTGAGAAACCGGAATGCCGCGGTCGAGCAGGGCCACCACTTTCTTGATCAGGGCAATGTCCTGCTCGGTATACAGACGGTGGCCTTTCTCAGTGCGTTTCGGCGTCAGCAATCCATAGCGACGCTCCCAGGCGCGCAGGGTGATGGCATTAACGCCGGTTTCGTTCGAGACCACGCGGATGGGAAAAAAGGCCGACGACTCAGCAGCAGGAGGCATGTGCAAAACTTGTCCTGAGTTTGTACAGTTCGGCAAAATTCTATAAGTAGTTGCAAACAATGTAAAAGAGATTGCAGACTTGCAGCTCAGAACACGACATAAACCTCACAGCGGAGAGACCGCATGGTCAATGACCAGGATACTGAACTGGGGCCGATCAGCCTGGAGCTGCTGAAGAAAGCAGTGGATGAATCCAACGATGGCATTGTCATTGCCGAACAGGAAGGTGACGACAATATTCTGATTTATGTGAACAAGGCGTTTGAACGTCTGACCGGCTTCACTGCCGCGGATATTCTTTATCAGGACTGCCGCTTCCTGCAGTCCGGTGATACCGATCAGGAAGGTCTGCAGATCATCCGTGATGCCATTAAGGCTGAACGCAGTGGCCGCGCCGTGCTGCGTAACTACCGTAAGGATGGCAGTATGTTCTGGAACGAGCTGAGTGTGTCACCTGTGTTTAACGAGGAAGACCAGCTGCGCTATTACATCGGCATTCAGAAAGACGTGACCGAGCAGGTTGAAGCGCTGAAGCGTGCTGAGGCAGTAGAGAAAGAGCTGCGGGAGCTGAAGGCGTCTCTGAAACAGTGAGCCAGTTGTTTATAAATTTAAAAAACCTTTGATTTGCCTCATAGTGCCAGCTTAACGTCCAGAAGCTGTGTCAATTTAATGATTGATCAATCCTGATCGCCTGAGGTTTCTGTCTGGCTAAGATCTCTTTCGTATTCACCAATTTTCGTCTGCTGCGAGCAACGGATGACAAAAACGAGCAGGTCTGAGAAACAGGAAGTTTCTCAAGGGATGCTGAGGCAGGACGCCGAATCATCCCGTGGCCGTAGTGAGTTTGCAGGAAGGAGTGATCAGCGAGCCGTCGGCGAAAAAGGCAGGAGGTCTGGAGGATAAGATCCTCCAGAGAATTAAATTCCCTGCAGAACTTGCCAGTAGATGTTCGGAAATAAAAAAGGGGGCTAAGCCCCCTTTTTTACAACCCTGAAACGTATCAGGCTTTTTCGTAGGCTTCAGCAGAAGCCATGATCATGCCGCGGGCTTCTTCAGCGTTGCCCCAGCCTTTGACCTTAACCCACTTACCTTTTTCCAGATCTTTGTAGTTTTCAAAGAAGTGACCGATCTGGTCGCGCAGCAGCTGCGGTACGTCATCAATGTCGTTCACGTCGTTGTACATCTGGGTCAGTTTCTGGTGCGGTACAGCCACCAGTTTGGCGTCTTCACCGGCTTCGTCTTCCATGTTCAGCACGCCAACGGTACGGGCGCGGATCACAGAACCCGGAGCAACCGGATACGGGGTGATGACCAGAACGTCCAGCGGGTCACCGTCGTCGGCCAGGGTGTTCGGGATGTAGCCATAGTTGGCCGGGTAGAACATCGGCGTAGCCATGAAGCGGTCAACCAGCAGGCAGTCCATGTCTTTGTCGATTTCGTATTTGATCGGAGAGTGGTTGGCAGGAATTTCAATCACAACATAAACGTCGTTCGGGAGATCTTTACCGGCCGGAATGTTTGTATAGCTCATGGATAGGTCCGTGATTACTCAGGTTAACGTTAAATTCAGATTCGGAATCGAGCGGGATTATAGTCCGCAGGGGCGGCCTTGTCAGGCCGCAAAGGCGGCCCGGCAGGACGGCTGATCAGTCTCTGTGATAGCCGACGACAGTGCTCACTTCGGCGGCAGACCCCATAATGCAGGAAACCCGCTGGTGGATGGCCTCCGGCTGGATGGCTGTAATGTCGTCAAAGCCGGTGCTGGCTTTACCACCGGCCTGTTCAACCAGCATGCTCATGGGGTTGCCTTCGTACATCAGACGCAGCTTGCCCGGTTTGGACGGGTCGCGGTTGTCGTATGGGTACATGAAGATGCCGCCACGGGTCAGGATGCGGTGGATCTCAGCCACCATGGAGGCGATCCAGCGCATGTTGTAGCGCTTGCCCAGCGGACCTTCTTCGCCCTTGAGCAGATCGGCCACATAGGCCTGCATCTGTGGCAGCCAGAAACGCTGGTTGGACATATTGATGGCGAATTCGCTGGTGGTCTCCGGAATTTCGACCTTGTCGTTCAGCAGCAGGAACTCACCGATACGCGGGTCCAGTGTGAAGCTGTGTACGCCGTTACCGGTCGAGAACATCAGTGTGGTGGACGGGCCATACAGCACATAACCGGCAGCAACCTGTTCGCTGCCTGCCTGCAGGTAAGTTGCGGCGGTGGCGCCACTGGCTCCCGGTGCAGCTTTCAGAATCGAGAATATGGTACCGACAGTGACGTTGACGTCGATGTTGGACGAACCATCAAGCGGATCAAACAGCACCAGATACTGGCCTTCTGCATTGCAGGCGACCGGGTCGGGCTCTTCTTCACTGGCCAGACCCAGCACTTCCGGCATGGCCGCCAGGCATTCTTTGATCAGATCGTTGGAGATGACATCCAGCTTCTTCTGACACTCACCCTGAACGTTTTCCTGTTCGGCACTGCCCATGACGCCGGACAGGGCACCCAGATGCAGACGGTAAGAGATGTCTTTGCACGCCACCATCAGGCCTTCGATGATGCGGGCGACGTCGGCGTCGGTACAATGTTCTTTCAGAAAGGCGGGCAGGCGCTGCATAGGGTCCTCGTGAGTGCATCCTTCAGATCAGTTGAGCCGCATGGTACCTGAAATCACCGGGGAATTCAGTGCTGCCGCCAGCAAAGGCACGGAGTGTTTACTCTGTTCAGCCGTTCTGCATGGTTGGGGGCGGTGCGGCGGGCGTGTAAACTAGGGCAACTCTGAACCCTTCTGCACTGACTCCGCGTGGCAGATCAGATGATCAGAGCAAGGTGTAAGTGCAGTGAAGGATTAAGCCGGAAGCCACGTCCTGCGGGGTTCCGGTAGATTTACAGCGCTTTATCGCCAGATTTTGACGCAGCCCGCTATGCCTGCAATCCGGCTTTGCGATCTGCAAATTGACCAGATCCCGGGGTGTGCACCGAATTATTTACCACTGCCCCGGGCGTACTCACAACAAAAAGACATTCTATGAACCTCCACATTCTGGGTATCTGCGGCACCTTTATGGGCTCGCTGGCGCAGTTGGCCAAAGCACTGGGACACCGTGTTTCGGGCTCTGATGCCGGGGTTTACCCTCCGATGAGCGACCAGCTGCTGGCTGCCGGTATTGAACTGACCCAGGGTTTTGATCCGTCCGGCATACCGGATGACACCGATCTGGTGATCGTCGGCAATGCTATGTCGCGCGGTAATCCATCGGTGGAATACGTGCTCGACCGCGGCATTCCTTACACCTCCGGGCCGCAGTGGCTCGGCCAGTATGTGCTGCAGGGCCGCTGGGTGCTGGCAGTGGCAGGCACGCACGGTAAGACCACCACCTCCAGCATGCTGGCGTGGATTCTCGAATACGCTGGTATGGAACCGGGTTACCTGATCGGTGGTGTGCCGGAAAACTTCGAGGTGTCGGCGCGTCTGGGCGGCTCGCCGTTTTTCGTGATTGAGGCCGATGAATACGACACGGCCTTTTTTGATAAGCGTTCCAAGTTTGTGCATTACCAGCCGCGTACGCTGATCATGAACAATCTGGAGTTTGATCACGCCGACATCTTCCCGGACCTGGCTGCGATTGAGCGTCAGTTCCACCACCTGGTGCGTACTGTGCCATCCAGCGGGCGCATTATCCGGCCAATGTCTGAAGAGGTACTTGGCCGGGTGCTGGAGCAGGGCTGCTGGACCCCGGTCGAGACCACTGGCGGGCTGGATCAGAACGGGGAAGGCGCGGACTGGTGCTGGCAGGTAGTGGAAGCCGACGGCAGTGCCTTCCGCATCCGTTTTGACCAGCAGGATTACTCCGTTCAGTGGGCCCTGACCGGGTTGCACAATGTACAGAATGCGGCGGCGGCGATGGCGGCGGCCCGTCATGTCGGTGTAACGCCGGATATCTCTGCAGAAGCTCTGAGTGCGTTTCAGTCAGTGAAGCGCCGTATGGAGCGGGTGAACCCGGGCGCGGCAGTGTCCGTATTTGATGACTTTGCCCATCATCCGACGGCCATCGCCACCACCCTGGAAGGCGCACGTGCGGGACTTAACAAAACCGGCAAAGGCCGTCTGATTGCTGTGCTGGAGCCGCGTTCCAATACCATGAAGCTGGGTCATCACAGAGACGGACTGGCCCGTTCGGTTGCCGCCGCCGATGAGGTGTTCTGGTTTCAGCCGCCGGGGCTCGACTGGTCACTGCAGCCGGTCGCGGATGCCTGTGCCATGCCCGCGCATGTGGTCAGTGAGGTTGACGCTTTGCTGAGTCAGATCAGTCTGCTTGCGCATCCCGGTGACCAGATTGTGGTGATGTCCAACGGCGGCTTCCAGAACGTGCCCCGGCGTCTGGCGGCGGCACTGGCCGGAGAGAGTAATAACTGATGCAGAGCCGTATTCTGATTGCCGTGACCGGAGCCTCCGGTTCGCTTTATGCGTTGCGTCTGGCTGAGGTGCTGGTGCAGCAGGGGATGGGCGTGGACTTTATTTTCTCCAAAGCCGCGCTGCTGGTGATTGCCACTGAGACTGAGCTGCAGCTGCCGCCCAAGCCAAAAGCCCAGCAGACCTATCTGACGGAATATCTCAAGGCGCAGGACGGTCAGGTGCGGGTGTTTGACCGCGAAAACTGGATGGCGCCCTGGGCCTCAGGTTCCGGCCAGCCGGGCCCTGTGGTGGTGTGCCCGTGCAGTACCGGAACCCTTTCTGCCATTGCCACCGGTGCCAGCAATAACCTGATTGAACGCGCCGCCGATGTTGCACTGAAAGAGCGCCGCAAGCTGATACTGGTGCCGCGCGAGACGCCGTTTTCTGAAATTCATCTGAACAATATGCTGACCCTGACGCGCATGGGCGCCGTTATTCTGCCTGCAGCACCGGGGTTTTATCATCAGCCACAGAGCATCAGTGATCTGATCGACTTTGTGGTTGCCCGTATTCTGAATCAATTAACCATTCCTCAGACCCTGATGCCGGGCTGGGGTGAGTCTGTGGAGACCCAAGATGACTGAGCAGTCCCCGGTGACGGAAGACAAACCGGATTACGCACTCAAGTGCATTTTCAGCTTTATGGCTGGCATTATCGTCGCGGTTGTTGCGCTGCATTATTACGGCTATCTCAAGCACACTGAGCGTGTGGATGAAGCCAAGATCGCCGAATTCAGCCTGCTCACGCTGAAGCCCGGCTACGACGTGAAAGTCTCAACCAAAGATTCCGGTAAAGAAGCCTTCTGCGATGCCGGTTATCTGCTCATCCGTCCGCAGAATGACAAGGCAGTGGCCGGTATTCTTGTTGATGAGAAAAATCGCGGCGTTCATTGTCAGTCTGGCCTGTTGCCGGTCATGCCGGAAGGTGTTGCCGAATAAACCGCCCGATGATTCCCGCTGTTCTGATGGGTCTGCTGTTGTCCGCCGGCGTGGTGTCGGCAGACGAAACGGCAGCGGCTGGCGCTGCGCATAAGGATGTCTCGTCGCTGATACCGGACGCTCCGGATACAGACGGCGACGGTATTGCCGATATGTATGAAAAGCAGATCGGTACCAATTACCTTGATCCGCGATCGGTGCCGCTGGATATGGACGGCGACGGCATTCCTGATGATCTGGATGATGATACTGACGGCGATGGAGTTCCCGATCACAAGGACGCCTTCCCGCTGATCCGGCTCGAATGGTCGGATCTGGATGGCGACGGCCTGGGTGACAATATCGACTCTGACCGCGATAACGATGGCATCAGCAACGATAATGAACTGCGGGTCGGCACCGACCCGAATGATGCCGCCGATGTACCGCCGGATGGCGACCGCGACCTGATTCCGGATTCCATCGATGACGATTGGGATAACGACGGCTCAGAGAACAGCCTGGATGCTTTCCCTTACGACCCGCATGAATGGCGTGATCTGGATAAGGATGGCATCGGCGACCACGTCGATACCGATCTGGACGGTGATGGCATCAGCAACGATTACGAGCTGCAGCTGGGTACGGATCCTAAAAAGGCAGCCAGTGTGCCACCGGATCTGGATGCCGATGGCATTCCGGATGCGGTAGACCCGGACCGGGACAACGACGGTTATCCGAATTCGGAAGACAGCTTTCCGGATGACCCGGAAGAGTGGCTGGATCTGGATCACGACGGCGTGGGTGACCGGGGCGATACCGACCTGGACGGTGATGGCTATGCCAACACTGAAGAGCGCGGTCTGGGTACCGACGAGCGTAATTCAGGTGATTTTCCGGACCAGACACCACCGGTCCTGAATTTTGTGGAATGGGATGAACAACAGCATGCCCTGACCGGACTGGTGTTTGATCCCGGATTAGGCATCAAACGCGTCTGGCTTGAAAATGGCTCAGGAACGGAATGCGACGCTGTGATTCTGTATGCCGGGCACTTCATGGTGGACTGTGCAGAGTTGACTGCCGGTGGCCAGTGGACACTGAAGGCGACGGATAAAAAAGACAACCTGACCCGCATGCCGGTCAGCATTCCCTGAGAACAGGCAGGAATCAGTATGCTTATAGAACAGACCTCAGACCTGATCCGCAGCCACGCAACCGTGACGCTGCGCAGTGGCGAGCTGGCGGAAGAAATCATCCTGATCAATGATCAGGCCCTGCTGCTCAGCAGCGACTGTATGTCTTTGTACCGCCGTGCCAGCGACTGGCAGGACCCGCTGGGTAATGGTCATCTGCGCAGCGCAGATATCTCTGAAGCCTATCAGTTGAGGGATGCGCCGTTTGTGCTCCGGCATAAAGCCGGATTTGCGGTGCTGAGCAACGGTTGTGGTCTGCTGATCGGCCTGAACGATGTGCGTCTGTATCCGGATGCACCATCGGCATTGCGCGGCCAGAATGAAATTACCCGTCTCGCGCTGGGAGAATAACCGGCGCAGCGGGGCTACTTCCAGCCGGGTGACACCAGTGTTACCCTGCGTTTTCTGAAACACTGAACGACCAGGAACCAAACATTGCCTATCAGTCACTTCCATGCCCATATCATCGGTGGCGACCGGCCGGTCGGTCAGTATTTTACGCGTCTGCTGGCCGAGCAGGATGTTGTTTATAAGGCCGTGAGTCTGAGCAGCCGGGAACGTCCGCTGCTGCAATTGCAGTCGCAGGCGCGGCCTCTGTTTATTATTACGCCGTCTGTCTTTGCCGCGGCCGAAGACCTTGAGGGCGTTCCATTCTGGCTGCAGCTGGCGCGGGATGAGGATATTCCGGTGCTGTTTCTGTCGACACTGGCGCTGCTCAGGGCGCCGGACGGCGAAGTGGTGAATGAAGACTGGAAAGAATTTAACGATGACGGACTCAGCCAGGAATACCATCGTCTTGAAAACATGGCCCGGGATAATCCGCAGAGTCTGATCCTGCGTGCGGGTCAGATTTTTTCGTTTTCAGCCGATGACTACTCCGGTCAGATTCTGAATTCCATCCGTCATGAACCGGAACTGGCCCTGGACATGAACCGCTTCTTTGAGCCGACCCCGGCGGATGATGTGGCGGATGTGATGCTGGCACTGTTGCGTCAGATCAACCTCAGCGACAGCCTCTGGGGCACCTACCACTTCTCCGGGGCGGAATCTCTGTCGTCGTATGCCTTTGCCGAGGCCATGCTGTCGGAAGCCGGGCAGTATGAAGACCTGTCCGGGACGACCCTGTTATCTCAGGAGAACCAGTTCCTGCCGCAGATCTGGACACCTGTTTCAGATCACAGCCGTCTGTTCCACACCTTCGGTATCAAACCCAAGCCCTGGCGTCAGGGTCTTTCCAGACTGGTCAAACAGTACTACCGCGCTCCCAAATAAGCGCGGACGCTGCGTCAGGAAGCCGCTCTGTGGCTCCTGATTTCCAGTGTCTGTGGCAGGTGGGTGGATGATGAGGAAATACGCGGTGGCGTACCTCACAGAAGCGGTTATTGCGTGGCCAGTGTCCGGGCTTCCTGATACAGCTTCATCAGCTTCTCAGTAATTACCCGTTGCAGTCCGCCAGCTTCGAGAGCGGAAAAATTGCTGAGTTCTTTCAGGCGGATGCGGTGCAGATGCATGGACGGCAGTTTGTCGTTGAATTCACGCAGGTCGCCTTTCATCAGAACCGGCAGAAACGGATCGTCGTTGGAGCTGCGTTTCATGATCTGTTTCAGACCTTCCTGAAAGGGGACCGGCACTGACCGCACGTTGCGGTTCTTGTGCGATACCACCATGTACAGGCCCTGCTTACCGATCAGGTTGCCCGGAATAATGTGCAGCCCGGTAGAGCTGAAGGCATTGTCCGGCAGACGGTTGAAGGTGTCGTGGAAGGCGTATGGGTCCGGCAGAATCACCATCTGGCGGCCGGCATCTTCCGGAAAGTGGATGCTGTAGTTGGTGTACAGCTGATGCACGGAGGACGAATACACGCAGAGGCGGTTTTCGAACAGTTTGACGAAGGCCTTGGCGCGCTGTTGCTCCTTGAACTTCTGGAGGTTCCAGACCAGGTCTTCATTAGTATTGTAGTTTTCAGCAGTATTCATATCTCCACCAGCAGACCCCGTCCCGGCATTAATAGCCGGTTATTAGCTAGTTATTATTAACCGCTGTAACGGATTGTTAAGCGGTGAGACCCGTAAGAAATCGGAGAGATTCTGGAAAACAACTTATCTCCGCGAGCGGGAAAATGCTACTTACCACTTATTCAATTTACATGATCATTAAGAATTTGGAAGGTGTCAGACAGGTGTCACTACAATTGTCCGGATCGGCTGAAGAGTCAGGCGAGAACGGATGTTCCGGAAAGACATAAAACCAACGAGCCCAGCAAGAGCCAGGGGTCGTTGCCATCGCCTTTTGCTGCGTGATCTACTTCTTCGGCAAGGATCAGGGCATCGGTCAGCTGATCGGGTGTCAGACGGTTCAGCGCACTGCGGTACAGCGACTGTTGTTTGGGCCAGATGCCCTGTTTGCGGAAGGCATCGGGCAGGGTCTGAGGTGTGGCATCATGCAGAGCCAGCAGCTGGCGGATCTTGCGCGTCAGTGCGCCGAGAATCATCAGGGGCTCATGTCCTTCTGAACGGAGATGGGCAAGCATGCGGCTGGATTCACCCGGGCGGGCGCTGAGGCAGGCATCCGCCAGGGTAAAGGCATCAAAGCGGGCACTGTCACCGGTGGCTTCTTCAATGTCTTCGCGGCTGATTTCACCGCCTTGTCCACCGGTACCCGACATCCGCAGTTTTTCAATTTCCTGCACGGCTGCCAGCAGGTTACCTTCGGTCTGATGCGCCAGCAGGGCCAGCGCATCCGCTGAAGCGTGCAGTCCGGCCATCTGCAGGCGGCGCGCCAGCCAACCGGTGTACTGGTTCCGCTCAATAGGCCACACCGGAAGAACCACACCGGCTTTATCCAGCGCTTTGTACCAGGCGGTATTCTGGGTTTTACCATCCAGACGCGGACAGATAATCAGCAGGACGTTATCCGGCGAGGGGTTGGCCATCAGGTCTTTGAAAGCTTCACCTTTGTCGGACGGTTTGCCGTTCGGAATACGTACTTCCAGCAGACGCCGGGATGAAAACAGCGACATGGCGGCCGCTTCTTCGCGCAGGTGGCTCCAGTCAAAACCGGCTTCGGCGTGAAACAGCTGGCGTTCGTCAATGCCATCGGCCCGGGCCGCTGCACGGATTTCATCGCAGGCTTCCATCACCAGCAGGGGTTCGTCACCGCTGACCAGATAGCAGGGAGCCAGCCCGCGCTGCAGTGACTGACTGAGCTGGTCCTGACGGATTTTCATGATTCGTTATTCAGTGACTGCAGGCGGCGCAGCAGCTTGTTGATCAGATCACTGTCGATCTGGTTGCGCACGTTGGTTTCTTCCGCCTGAGTCGCCACCACGTTGTTGATGTCGTTGGTCAGGGTGCGGCGGGAAGTGACTTCCAGCTCAATTTTTTCACCGCTCAGCAGACGCTCAACAGTAACCAGCAGCAGGCCGTTCATTTCATATTCACTGACGCGGCCATTGGTATCGACGGCCAGCGTGCGTTTCTCAATTTCGTACTCTTCCAGCCTCATGACCACAGGCGCATCTTCCAGCGTGCTGGTCACCAGTACGTTATTGAACTCCAGCTGACGGACCAGCTGCACGTAGAGGTTGGTGGTCTGCTGACCTTCAACGTACATGACCTTGTATTCAGCCGGCAGGGGCGTAACACCACGCAGATGCCAGCCACAGGCGGTGAGGAGAAGCAGAACAGCGGTGGTGGAGATAAAGCGCAGCATGGGGGTCCTGTTTTCAGATCAGAGTTAATTGATGGGTTTTAGCATCTCTGACTTTAAATCATCGTCATCCCGCGACGTGCGGGGCTCGCCTTCGAGTAGCGGGATCCATGAACTATACCTGAGCAATCTGGATCCCGCGATCAAGTCGCGGGATGACGTTATGGGGAGCCATATTTGTGAGTAAACGGCCAAAGGTCATAATATGACTGACCAGACAACCTCAGCGCTATGAACCGTCGTGAGCGCAGAAAGAACAAGGCAAAGAGTGCGGTCGGAATCGCAGCTTACAGATGGTAAGTGAGCATTCAGACCGCGCTGTTTAACGCCGTTATTTCAAGAGCAACAGGTTCAAGCTCAGTTGGCGACGATATTGACCAGCTTACCGGGCACCACAATCACCTTACGCACGGTCTTGCCTTCAATCTGCTTCTGAATATTCTCATCCGCCATGGCCTGCTCTTCGATCTCGTCTTTCGAGGCCGAGGCTGGTACTTCCAGCTTGGCGCGCACTTTACCGTTTACCTGAACGATGATCAGCAGGCTGTCTTTCACCAGCGCACTTTCATCCACTTCCGGCCAGGCCGCATCAATGATCAGGCCACTCTGACCAAAGGCTTGCCACAGCGACTGAGTGATGTGCGGTGCGACGGGTGCCAGCATGCGGATGATGGCATCCAGACCTTCGCTGACCACAGCACGACTGCCTGACTGAGTCAGATCCAGCTTCTGCAGGGCATTCAACAGCTCCATGATGGCCGCAATGCCGGTATTGAAGTTGTTGCGGCGGCCGACGTCATCACTGACCTTCTGGATGGTCTCGTGAATCTTACGGCGCGCGTCTTTTTCATCTTTGCTCAGGTTGGCGGCATCGCCTTTATCGGCCTGTTGCAGCAGTTCGTAGCTCAGGCGCCAAACGCGCTGCAGGAAGCGCTGGGCACCCTGTACGCCGGAATCAGACCATTCCAGCGTCTGCTCCGGGGGCGCAGCAAACATGGTGTACAGACGCACGGTATCGGCACCGTACTGCTGGATGGCTTCCTGTGGGTCAACGCCGTTGTTCTTCGATTTCGACATTTTGCTCATGCCGGCAAACTGCAGGGTTTTGCCATCACTGATGCGTTTCGCACCAGTGATGCGGCCTTTGTCGTCGGTATCGACTTCTACTTCGGTCGGGTTAACCCATTCTTTGGCGCCGGTTTCGGTGGTGTAGAAGAAGGCATCCGCCAGCACCATGCCCTGACACAGAAGGCTCTTGAACGGCTCGTCGCTCTGAACCAGACCCGCGTCACGCAGCAGCTTGTGGAAGAAGCGCGCGTACAGCAGGTGCAGAATGGCGTGCTCAATACCGCCGATGTACTGGTCCACAGGCAGCCAGTAGTTGGCTTCGGCCGGGTCCAGCATCTGCGTGTCGTCACGCGGCGAGCAGTAGCGCGCGTAATACCAGGACGACTCCATAAAGGTGTCGAAGGTATCGGTTTCGCGGAAGGCGGGCTGGCCGTCGAGCTCGATGTTCTCGAAGTCCGGGTTGTTCTTGATCGGTGAGTTCACACCGTCCATGACCACATCGGTCGGCAGAATGATGGGCTGCAGACTTTCTGGTGCCGGGATGGATTCACCCTCAGCGGTACGGACCACAGGAATCGGTGCGCCCCAGTAACGCTGACGGCTCACACCCCAGTCGCGCAGACGGTAGTTGACCTTGATCTCGCCTTTGCCGTCGTTTTGCAGACGCGTGGCGATGGCATCAAAGGCAGCGTCAAAGCCAAGGCCGTCGAATTCACCGGAGTTGATCAGAGTGCCTTTTTCAGTGAAGGCTTCTTTACTGAGGTCGGCAGGTTCTCCTTCTGTCGCCTCAACCACCTGCCTGATCTCAATGCCGTACTGCTGAGCGAATTCCCAGTCACGCTGGTCATGGCCAGGTACAGCCATCACCGCACCGGTACCGAATTCCATCAGCACAAAGTTGGCAGCCCAGACATCAACTTCTTCACCAGAAATCGGGTGAATGGCTTTAAAGCCGGTCTTCATGCCTTTCTTCTCGCGGGTGGCGAGGTCGGCTTCAGCCGTGCCGGATTTGGCGCATTCTTCGATAAAGGCGGCCAGTTCAGGGTTGGTCTCAGCGGCTTCTTTCGCCAGCGGGTGGCCTGCAGCTACGGCCACATAGCTTACGCCCATCAGGGTGTCCGGACGGGTGGTGTAGATTTCTAATTTTTCATCGCGGTCTTTCAGGCCAAACGCCATCTGGATACCGCGGGATTTGCCGATCCAGTTGCGCTGCATGGCGCGCACCTGCTCCGGCCATCCGTCAAGCTGGTCGAGGTCGTTGAGCAGTTCTTCGGCGTAGGCGGTAATGCGGATAAACCACTGCGGAATTTCTTTGCGTTCAACCACAGTGTCACAACGCCAGCAGCAGCCGTCGATCACCTGCTCGTTGGCCAGTACGGTCTGATCGTTCGGGCACCAGTTCACCGCAGAGACTTTCTTGTAGGCCAGGTCTTTTTCAATCAGCTGGGTAAAGAACCACTGTTCCCAGCGGTAGTATTCCGGGTCACAGGTGGCCAGTTCGCGGTCCCAGTCGTAACCAAAGCCCAGCGATTTCAGCTGACCTTTCATGTAGGCGATGTTTTCTTTGGTCCACTTGGCTGGGGCGACCTGATGCTTGATCGCTGCGTTTTCGGCGGGCAGACCAAAGGCATCCCAGCCCATCGGCTGCAGTACGTTTCTGCCCAGCATGCGCTGGTAGCGGGAGATCACATCACCGATGGTGTAGTTACGCACGTGGCCCATGTGCAGGCGGCCACTCGGGTACGGGAACATCGACAGGCAGTAGAATTTTTCTTTGCTGGCGTCGGTAACGGCTTTGAACACCTTGTTCTCGTCCCACTGGCTCTGAACGGCCGCTTCGATGTCTTTTGGCTGATAGCTTTCTTGCATAGTGATGTGTCGTCCGCAGCCCCGTCACGGCGGGGCAGATGTGATATTTTTTACAGAAAATTCCCGGTCCCGGAGTGTACCTGATTGCACTATAGACGCCTACCGGAGGGGGTGGGTTTATTGTCCGTTTGTTAAACTGGTAATGAGAATACTTAGTATTTGCCTTTACAATAATTGACGTGATAGCCTTCGCCCATAAACACACACAAACTATAAGGCGCTGCTTCATGAAAAAATGGACAAGTATGAAAAAACGCTCGGTCATCGCCGGTCTGATGACGGCTGCTGCATCCACTTCTGTATGGGCTGCGGATGCTGAAACACAGGCACAGATCGATGAACTGAAAGCCCAGGTAGCTGCTCTGGCGGACTCGCTGGAGGCTCAGTCTGCATCAACCTCCGCGTACCCTGTGTACGTGGGTGGCTATGGCGAAATGCACCTGAATCTGAATCAGGGCAAAGACAATGAAATCGACTTCCACCGTTTTGTGCTCTTCTTCGGTAAAGATTTCAACGAACGTACCCGTTTTTTCTCTGAGTTCGAACTGGAACACAGCCTTGCCGGTGATGGTAAGCCGGGTGAAGTCGAACTTGAGCAGGCTTACGTTGAATATGACCTGACCGATAAAACACAGGCCAAAGCCGGTCTGTTCCTGATTCCGGTGGGTATTCTGAACGAGACCCACGAGCCGGAAACGTTTTACGGTGTTGAGCGCAACAGCGTCGAAAACAAAATAATCCCGACCACCTGGTGGGAAGGTGGTGTGGCCATCAATGGCGAAATTGCCGCTGGCCTGAGCTACGACGTGGCCATGCATTCCGGTCTGAGCAACGATCTGGGCAACATCCGCTCCGGTCGTCAGAAAGTGGCTGAAGCAACGGCCAACAAAGCCGCTTACACTGCCCGCATCAAGTACACCGCAGTTCCGGGTCTGGAGCTGGCTGCAACACTGCAGTATCAGGATGACATCCTGCAGGGCATGGGTGATGACGAAATTGGCGCGCGCCTGATCGAAGCACACGCCGTGTATCAGAACGCCGGTTTTGGTCTGCGTGCTCTGTTCGCCCAGTGGAACATCGACAGCGACATCAATGATGTGACTGAAGGGGCCAGCAAGCAGAAAGGTTTCTATCTTGAGCCGTCTTACCGCATTACCGACAAGGTGGGTGTTTTTGCCCGTCACAGCCGTTGGGATAACGCAGCGGCCGACGATGCTGAGTCAGAGTACAAACGCAACGACGTGGGTGTGAACTACTGGCTGGCTGACACTGCGGTTCTGAAAGCCGATGTGTTCCGTACCCGTCAGGACGGTGATCTGAATGCTGCAGGCTATAACCTCGGCGTTGGCTTCAGTTTCTGAGCGGATGTTGCTGATGTTCCGGAGTCTGTTGCTGTTTCTGGTGATCGTGTCGGCTGAGGTTTCAGCCGGGGATACCTATTTCACCCAACAGCAGATTCAGGCCGATGTGTTCGGGGGAGAGGCGATCTCCTCCGGGGTCATCTGGCTGACTCCTGAGCGCAAGCAGGCAATTTACGACGTGACGGGTCAGTCACTTACCCAGGCCCGTATCCGCTTTCAGGAAGGTGCCGGACGGCGTTTGTGGGTGCTGAGTGAAATCGGCAAGGAGAAACCCATTACCTTTGCCGTGATCACAGCTGCCGGTGAAATAGAACGTATGGAAGTGATGGTCTTCCGCGAAGTGCGTGGCGATGAGATCCGGCTGCCACAATACACCGCCCAGTATCAGGGGCAGGTGCTGACGGCCGATGGAGACCTGTCACAGCCCGTTGATGGTATCTCAGGCGCTACCTATTCCGTGCGCAGCATGAAGAAAGTCGCTAAGCTGGCACTTCTTCTCGACAGCTGGGTCACGCAGGAACATGCCTCCGCACCGTAAAACCCGTCCGTTGCGCTTTCTGCTGCAGCGCTGGCACCGTCGCCTTGGTGCTCTTTCCGCCATTCTCATGATACTGGCTGCAGTTACTGGCCTGGCTCTGAATCATACCGATGACCTGCATCTTGGTTCTTCGTACCCGCAGAATGCCGTTTTACTCTGGCCCTATCAGGCGGTACTCGAACCTTCGTATGTGATTGAGACGGATGCCGGAACTTTGTCAGCAAGTGGTGGTGAGCTGACCCTTGACGGTGAGTGGCTGGCTGACTGCGAAGCACTGTTGGCGTTTACTGCCATGGAGACTGGAAAACTGGTCAGCTGCGGTGAGCAATGGCACCTGTTTGATACTGACTGGCAGCTGCTGGAAACTCTGGACCCTGAGCTGATCGGGCTGCGTGGCGATGAAACTCTGGGCACGGCCGGAGGCCAGTTGCTGGTGAATATGGGGGGGCAATGGCAGCAGCTCGACAGTGCCACGTTTGAGTTGCTGGGTCCGGTTCCGGGCGATGATGTCGTAGTCATGGCGATGACAGAGATCAAAGAGAATCACACCATCAGCTGGCAGAGGCTTATGCAGGATCTGCACAGTGGCCGCTGGTTCGGTGGCTGGGGCGTATGGGTCATGGATGCCGCTGCTGTGATTCTGCTGTTACTGGCGCTCAGTGGTCTTTGGATGTGGTGGGGTCGAGGAAGACGTTCGCGCTGATCATTCCGTCATCCTGTGAGTTTCACGGTATCTGATGGATCCTGCGATCACCGCTGCGCTCGTCGCAGGATGACAACGCTCGGGAGTGTCGCGTCAGACTCAGCTTGGCGTGATACGCGAGGTGCAGCCAGTGTTGCGACTATTCGAAAGGTTTATTTATTCTCGTCATCCTGTGGCCTGACGAAGTCAGACAGACCACAGGATCCATCCTGCGAATTTCACGGTGTCAGATGGATCCTGCGATCTTCGCTGCACTCGTCGCAGGATGACGGAGACAGGGCTGCATAAAGCTTATTATTCGCTATCGAATTACTGCTCTCCATCCTGTGGCCTGACGGAGTCAGACAGACCACAGGATCCACTTTTTCCCATTAGAAAGGAATCTGTATGGGTAAACAGTTCTATGTCTACATTCTGGCGAGCGGGAAAAAAGGCACTCTGTATATTGGCGTGACGTCGAATCTCATTCAGAGAATCTATCAGCATAAGAATAATCAGGTTGAAGGCTTCACTAATAAGTATTCCGTCCATAGGCTGGTTTTCTATGAAGCCCATGATGAAGCTTTGTCAGCCATTAATCGGGAGAAGCGGCTTAAATTCTGGAAGCGTCAGTGGAAGGTTGAGCTAATTGAGAAACAAAACCCACAGTGGAAGGATTTGTATCCAGAAATCTTAGGTTAATTGCACCTGGCTTGTGGATCCTGCGATCACCGCTACGCTCGTCGCAGGATGACAACGCTCCGAGGGTGTCGCGTCAGACTCAGTCTGGCGTGATACGCGAG
>CETZ01118731.1_pt1 | contig 40563 bp, 39 predicted proteins | sample 531441 | NCBI WGS metagenome assembly CETZ01 (sample SAMEA2623098, study PRJEB7988) | marine metagenome | isolation source: saline water (ENVO:00002010), including | reverse complement strand
CGGGAGGGCTTTGTGCGTGGCGGGAGGGCTTTGTGCGTGGCGGGATGACTTTGTGCGTGGCGGGATGACTTTGTGCGTAGCGGGATGACTTTAAGCGTGGCGGGATGACTTTAAGCGTGGCGGGATGACGCCGTGTGTGGTTGGGCTGTGAACAGGCCTGCGGTTATGAGAGTGGGTGTTCTCATGTGCTGGTTCAGAGATTGTCCCCACCTGACCAAACTGCCTTTCCTCCCACATGGTCTACACTTTTCAGACAACTCACTGCTTAGGATCGTCTGATGAGGTTACCTGTTCTGCTGGCTCTGGCTGTTCTGTCGTTTCCGGCTCTGGCGTCGGACCGCGACGATAAGGGCTTTGGTCTGATTTTCGGGCCGGGCATTATGTTTGGCAGCTTCAGCAGCCCGGATTCAGATTCCGCAGCGCCGAACTCGGTGTCGCTGTCGCTGGAGAAGCCGGTGAACAAGAACTTTGCCTGGCGGGCGGATTATGCCTTTGGTATCGATGGCGATGATACGGAGTTTGAGGGGCTGACTTACAACGTTGAGGTTGACCGTATTTTCTCCGGGTTCATGAAGCTGCACTTCGGTTCTGAGTGGTCGCAGTATTACGCGTTGGTAGGCTTCAGTAAGGGCGAGTTCAGTGCCCATGCGGATTTTCTGCCGGCGTACCGCTATTCCGATATGTCGCTGTCCTGGGGAGCGGGTGTCGGTATGAAGGTTGACCATAAGACGCTGATGTCGCTGGAGTACATTTCTTACATGGCCGGCGGTGATGTGGATTTTGCCGGTTTTGGTCTGCGCTTCACTCAGGAGTTCTGAGTTTTCTGGTCGCCTCGTCTGAGGCGCCACTTTGGAGCCGCCGCATCGGGGTGGTTTCTTCTTTGCTGTCTGATCTCTTCTCTTCGTTTCAGTGCATCTGTATCGCCGGATGTCTTGCTACGCTCCGGTGCTTCCTGCTGTTATGGCCGCGCCGCTGCCCATACTCTGACTTTCCCGCCGCCGTCTGTCCGTGGTGGTAATGAGGTATGATCACGCCTTCTCTGTCCGCTGAGGTTGTGTATGCCTTCCGATTCTGTGAGTACTTGTCCCTGCCAGAGTGGCAAGGGGTTTCCTTCCTGCTGCGGGCGTTTTCTGGCGCAGGGGCTGCTGGCCAGAACGCCGGAGCAGCTGATGCGTTCGCGCTTTTCGGCGTTTGCTCTGGGGGGATTCGGCGCGTATCTGCTGGCGACCTGGGCGCCGGAATCTGTGGCCGGTATGACGGCTGAGAGCCTGTCAGAGCCATCGCTCGATTGGAGTGGTCTGGAGATTGTGTCCAGGTCGCAGCAGGGCAACGCTGGCGTGGTGGAGTTCCGGGCTTTCTTCCGTGAAGACGGGGAGGTGGGCTGCCATCACGAGATCTCCCGGTTTGAGCGCCGTGATGGCCGCTGGCTGTATGTCGACGGGGATGTGCTGGAGGACTGATTCTTATTAATGAGTGTCATCTTGCGACACTAAATCTTTGGTGGGCTTTCTTTAGAAGTGTGATCGTATTCTCAACTGATTGGCTCAATCTGCTACCTAGTGTAAAAGTCTTATTTTTGATGGATCATTTCACGCCAGGACATTGCACAGAGCAAGCCTGAAGGAGCATATTCGGACCATAAAAATAATAAATAAAGGTTCGTTCAATGAAACGCTTTATTGTGATGGCGTTGGCCGTCATGCCTCTTACTCTTTGGGGATACCCGTTAGATGACTTCCATGGGATTGTGTTCAGCCCAGGGGTTGTATTCGGCCAGTTCGAAAGCAGTGATTCATCAACCGGTGGTCTGGACTCTCTCTCGCTGAGCTTCGCAAAACCATTCACTCCGTACATGTCGCTGCGGGTGGATTACGCCAATGGCGTATCCGGTGATGGCAAGGCGATGAAAGAGGAAAACGGTAAGCTGGATGTCGACTACATCTGGTCGGCCTTCACCAAATTTAACTACGGCTCTGAGTGGTCGCAGTTCTATGGTCTGTTGGGTTACAGCTATGCCGGTTTTCAGACAGATGCTGACCCTGAGTCTGAGGATGCCTATCTGTACTCTGATTCGTCACCGTCCTGGGGCGTAGGTACCAGCATGAAGGTCTATGACGAGACCATGCTGTCGCTGGAGTACATTTCGTACATCAGTGGTGGCGATGTCGATTTCTCCGCCTTCGGCGTTCGCTTCGAACTGGAGTTCTGATGGCTGCCGGGTCCGTTCCGTGGTTTGTCTGAAGCGCAGTGCACTGCAACTCAGAAAAGCCACGGAGACCCTGTGTCTGCTCAGGAATAACTGATCTGCGCAATGCAGGCGCTTTCCCGCACTTTGTGCAAGGTGTTGTTGAAGTCCATTTCGTTCTCGAACAGTTCACTTTTAGCCAGTACGGTTCCGCTTTCATCTTTGATCACGAAAAACATACCGCCGTCCGGTGTAGCGCACTTGGCTATGAACTGGCTCATCATTGAACCGACCCGCACCTTCTGAATCACGGATTCTGTCAGCTCTTTGGTTTCGTATTCACCGCCCAGAATCAGGGTGTTGCCCTGTCCATCAAGCAGACGGAAGTGCTGTAAGCCCTGTTCTGCCGGGGAGATTTCAAAGGTAAAAGGCATGTGGCTGTCCTCGTGGCTGTTGAAAAAGTGCCGGACGTGCGCCGGCTGGCTCCTTGTGGTCTGACGGTGCAGGGAAGGCCCATTCCCGGCAGACCGGAGCTCTGTGCTGTGTTATGAGCATTGGTTGTGTACCTTGGCAGTTGCAAGCTCCAGACCAGCCGGAAAAGCCCGTTTTCAGGGGGCTGAGGCGCATTTTTGTGGCATTTACCTCAGTGAGTGTTGCAGCAGAACTGACAAAACGGGGGCTTTTGTCGGGTTCTGCGGGCGATTGCTGCGCCCCTGGTCAGGTATGCGCTTTGCAATAGCTTCATCATTGCTTTCCACAGATGAAGCATCATCCAGCGCAGAAGAGGAGACGGCATTATGGGTGCAGAGTTTATGGCCTTGAAAGAAATGGCCACCATCAGTGCAACCTGCACCGAGCTGGCGGCGGTGAATGAACTCATCTGTGCGGAAACCGGCCCGGGGGATTTTCAGATTCAGTATCAGGATCTCCTGACGGATGTACTGAATACGTACCGGCTGATTCTTGCGGCCCTGACCCCGCTCACAGCTCTTACCGGCCGGCCCGCATTCAAAACCGGTCTGGCCAACATGGTGGCGGAATTCTCGACCTCCTTACCGGTCACCACCAACGAGGCCCGCAACAATGCGGAATTCACCTATGAGAAGAACCTGCAGTTCCGTAAGCGGGCTGAAGTAAAAACCTCATACCCTATCCTGAAGAATGCCTTTGGTCGTCTGCATGATTTTATTGATAAGTGGATAGACAACGATATCTGGCTGGTGATGAGTCTGGATAACCTGCTCAAGCGTCTGCTGCGTCACCTTGAAGATGTGCAGGCCATGCAGGCCAAAGATAATGAGATGGCTTATGCCATGTATCTGTCCTGTGCGGGTCAGCTGGGGCCCTATGTGGCTATGATTCAGGCCTCGCTGGATAAGATGGGCACAGACCTGCCGGTACTTCCGCAAGCCAGCGGCGAGCAGGTGAAAACGGCCTGAGAAAGGCCGCTCAGTCCTCACTGCTGACCCACAGTTACGTACAACTATTTTAAATGGCTTCATACTCCATGGGCTTTTTACGGAGTCTCACTAAAAATACTGAGACTTAGACATGAAACCTGATTTGAAAAATACGAGTTCTCTCCATAAAACTCGTCATCCTGCGGCTTGTGGGGCTCGCCTTCGAGCCAAAGGATCCAGTTTCTCGCGTAATCTTGGGGTTTGTGGATGGATCCTGCGGTCAAGCCGCAGGATGACAGGCTCTTTAGGCCTTATTTGAGAGCAACTACCAAACTATGGGACAGCAGTGGCTCATCCCTGCCTCTGTACAGACATGCCGCTGGCTTTGCCGTAGACTGTCGCCACGATTTTTTGAGTGGAGTCAGCATGTCTGTATCGTACGAAGCCCGTGGCGTTATTCATTCCATCGACGAGACCCGTCAATACGGCCAGAACGGTTTTACCAAGCGTGAGTTTGTGATCAAGCTCAGCGGCGAAGGTGAAAATCCGGATTATCCGAATTACGTTGCGCTGGAGCTGATTAAAGACAAATGTGCTTTGCTGGATCAGTACCAGCCAGGTGATGAAGTCATGGTGCAGTTCAACCTCAGTGGCCGTCTGTGGAATGCCCCGGGTAAGCCGGAGAAATGCTTTACCTCGTTGCAGGCCTGGCGTGTTCAGCGTGCCGATGATGCGACCTTCAGCAGCCCGCAGTCAGCCTCTCAGCTGATGGATGGTTACGACGACGACGTGCCTTTCTGACCAGTGCTCTCTGAGCGGGTTTTGATAGCCGGGGGACATCCCCGGCTTGCTGTACTTTCTTCATATCTATCTTCACCTGAGACCGTCAGCCGGTGGCTCTGACGCAGTCAGATGAACCGCAGGATCTGGGCGGTAATCCGGAATGTTGTGCGACCGGAGATGTTTCTGAATTCTGATGTTGGTCCTCTGGTCTTCGCTTCGCCCGCCGCAGGATGACGGGGCAGAGTTGGGAGGCTTTTTACAACCCCAGCAGATGCGCGGTGTATTGCAGTTCCTGAATGCGTTCTTCCATCGTACGGCTGATGTCCATGCGCACAAAACGTGGCAGGTTATCGGCCCGTGCCGGTACAAAAGCATTCAGATGCAGGCAGGGTTCCAGCTGGTTGTAATCACGCAGGTCGCCGCGTTGAATTACCGGTAAAAAGGGTCCGCGTAATTGCGTGCGGATTAATTTAAACGCTTTTGACAAGGGCATACTGAGAGACGTCGCATTTTTCATGCGCACGTTGGCATGAATGCCATAATCGGAAGGGTGAATCAGAATGCTGGTATTTTTAATACTGAATTCGGGGATGTGCGAATAGGTATTGGTGAAGTCTTCGGTCGATGGCAGGATTACAACAGCACTCTTGGTGAAGTGCGTGGAATAACTTCCGTAAATCTGTTGCAGGGCGGGGCTGTAGACCGGCAGAAACTGAGCGACATTCATCAGAAACCGTTTACCGGCTTCTTTGGCACGCATTTCTTCGAGTGACCAGATAAGATCTGCGGCAAGCGCGAGTTTTCTTTCCTTTAGTCCCGTCAAATTGCCACCTCCTGATGAACGATGCCGGGCCGTAATAATTGTTCTGGTGCACGGGCATAATGTAGGACGATCCAGATTACGGCCAGTGTCCGTAAGCGTCAACTCCTGAATTGGTATCTTTGTGTAATAAAAAAGGAGCCGTCCGTCCCTGGACGGCAAATTTGCACTCAGCGTTATCCGCTGTTTTACTCCGTATTTCTTACCTTCTCTGCCATGTTCGTTGTGAACATCCGCGTCATGAAAACCAGCGTTTTACGATCCGGTGCCACCAACTTTCGTCCGGTGTGCTGCCTGCATCGGCCGGGTCGCTGCCTTCAGTAAGTTCAACCGCATCGAAGTAGCCGTCCATGTCGCGGTCGAGGGCAACCCGCACGCCGTCACCCGGCGGCACGCAGAGGAAGGTGGCACTGTTTGACGCAGACAACAGCTGGTCACGGCTGTAACGGGTTTCGTCACTGGCGATGTACCGGCTTTCTTCGACGCTGTAGAGCAGGCCGGTCACGGTGCCGTTGATGTCGGCGCGTACGGTCAGATCACATTCCGCATGTGGGCTGCGCGAGAAGGCTCCGGCTACTGTGGCACGGGTTTCCATCAGTACCAGACGGTCAAGGTCGCTCTGGTTGTAAGTGTTACCCAGCGTCAGCTGCTGCCCCATGATGGGCGCCATGTTGTTTGGAAAGACCATGAGGAAGTCTTCAATCATGCGGATTTCTTCGTGCCCCGGGGGTTGGCCGGTTTCCGGATTCAGCTCGTGGTAAAAGTCGTTTTCCTCCAGAGTGATCAGGTAGTCGTAGTCGGCGTATTCACCTTCATAAGCAGCCGGATCGGTCGGCCAGGTTCCGGGTTTGATGTAGGGCTGGAAACCACCGGGATTGACCAGATACGCGCCGAGCGGGCCGTAATCCAGAAATGCGCCGCTCTGCAGAAAGTAGAAAGGCTGACCAATGGAACCGTCTTTGGTGTAGCCGAAGCCACGGATCTGCGGGCCCAGGAATTCCGGGTCGGACATGGGGAAGAAGAAGGTCGGCAGATCATAGGTCTTGCCATCCCATTCCATCTGCTCCCAGGAGTCGTGCATGGCGAACATGCCGACCTTCTGATACAGGGTGCGCAGGTGCGGCACTTTCAGCATCTCAGGCTCAAACACAAAGGCGTAACGGCCGTCGGAGCCGAAGAAACCCGGGTGAGCCACGTCATGCTCGGCGTTGCCATCCAGATCAAGGATATGACAACCACTGCAGTTACGGGTGATGTCGGTCAGACGGGTGCCGTGGGGGCCTCCGAAAAAGATTTCCTTACCTTTGGCCTGATGCTCGGTCAGGCTGTTGTCGAGATGACGGTGCGGATTCGGCGCCAGGGTATTGGCCAGGGCGAAGTCGATGAAATGCTCCATATTATCCGGGGCAATTTTTTCATCCAGACCGACCAGTCCGGGGAAGGCACCATTGAACTGGCGGAAGGCTTCGCGCTCATCAAACATGCCGTCGTTGGGTTGTTTGCCGCCATACCAGGCTTCGCCGCCGGTGCGGTCACCGCGCCAGTGCATGGGTCCGTGGTTGTCCATGCCGGCCAGGGTCTGAGTCATCATCGGGCCTTTCAGCGAATTGAAGTGGAACGATTCCTCTTCAGCGCAGGGCAACAGATCAAACGGCAGGAAGATACAGCTTTCAATAGCGTTGGTGGTGGCGTTGGTCGGCAGCAGGATGGCAATACCGGTACGCGCCAGCCAGCTGCCGGGGATGTCTTTGGTTTCTGCGGTCGGGTCTCCCAGATCCCACGCCATCTGATCGCTGTCGCCATCAATATGGCAGCCGGCGCAGGCCGAATCGCCGTGACTGCTGGTTGCCAGTGCATCGTAAAGGAAGGTCCGGCCGGCGCGGATGTTCTGCGGCTCCGGTGAATGCATGGCCAGAGCCTGCTGTTCTGTGCGGCTGTTGAGGTCAATCACAGAGACGCCGTTATTGAACTGGGTGCGTACGTACAGACGGTTGCGGGTTTCATCCAGCACGATGCCGGACGGGCCACCGGCAGACAGCACAATCTGACTGGCCTCTGACGGAATAAAGGTGTCGGTCTCCAGCGACTGAGTGTCGTATACGCCGATCTTGCCAGAGCCGAGTGCGGTGACGTACAGAGTCTGGCCATCGGCTGAGACCGCCATCTGCCGCGGAAAGGCAAGGCTCTTGCGCGCTTCGGCATTGCCGGGTGCATCACAGCACTGGCTGTAATCAATGTGTTTGTTCAGATGAACCGGTGTGGCACTGCCGTTCTCAATCACAGTGATGCGGCTGCGTACGAAGTCACCGCGGTTGGTGGTGTTGACGTACGGGTCGAGGCCCGGGCCTTCAAAGCGCTTCATGTTGTTGGCTTCGGTGTTGGCGACGTACAGCTTGCCACTCACCGGGTTGACGATCATGTTGAACAGCGTCGTGCCCACACCGGAGACCGGCGCCCCATCGCCGTTGACCGCAACCGGTGTGCTGCCGGAGGCATCGATGCTGAACACGTCGTAATCAGGCAGGGTGAAGTTGATCTGTTCGGTGACATCCCGGCCGACGGAGTCTGTCCAGCGGCCAGCCTCAAATTTTACGATTTTGCCGCGGTGTGGCTGCTCTTCACCGTAAATGTTTTCTTCCGGGTATTCTCGGGTCGCACCTTCGTGGATGGTGGTGGTCTGATTGCCGGAGTGGAAGGTGGCTACGTAGACAGTGTTGCCATCCGGGGTAACGGCCAGTGCACGCGGACTGTCGGCGAAGAAGGTCAGAATCTCCTGTGGCGCTGTGGTGGTGCTGTTGCCGGTCAGGGCGCTGTTAAATACCCAGACATCGGCGCGGCCAACCGAAGGTGTGCTCAGCTGTGGATCTACGGGACTGTTCTGGCCGCGGTGCGCGGTGGTGATAAAGGCTTTGTCCCGGTCTGGTCCGGCGAAGACGATGTCGCGCGGTTCGTCACCGACCAGCAGGGTCTTTTCCACCCGCATCTGTTGCGGGTTAACCACGCTGACGCTGTCCGACAGAAAATTCACGATCCAGAGGTTGCCGTCCGGTGCTTCGGCGATGGCCACCGGACGCATCCCCACGGCGACTTCGCCACGGTGACTCAGACCGGTGTCGGTAATGCTGAAGATTTCCAGCCGGTCATCCGGGGTGTTGAGAACGTACAGGGTCTGGCCATTGGCACTCATCACCATAGGGCGGACGGGGACGGTCTCAAACAGGGTGTAATTGGCCTTGCGGGCAAAGGAATCCGGCATGCCATCCGGCAGATCATAGGCGGCGTGGGCCTGCATGATCATGCCAGGCATCAGCAGGACGAGCAGCAGAGCCAGCAGGCTGGCCCGTATTCTTGTTATTGTGGTCATGAGTTCACTCCGTGACTTCCTTCTGTGGGAAAGGTCTGGACCCGGTCTGGCGGTAATCCATAGTGCTATAAAGCCCTGAATCAGGAGTGCTCAACAGTGCCCTTTGTCACTGTTTGCCGGGCTCAGGGACAGGAATCCTGCCGCTGGCCCGGATTGAGGTACAGGCTGGTCAGAACAGCCCCAGCTCTTTCAGACGCACAATGGCTTCGGCGCGGTTGCGCACGCCGAGTTTGCTGAACAGGTTGGAGGTGTAGTTCTTCACGGTCCCCGGGCTGAGGTTCTGCAGACGGGCGATTTCTTTGTTCGTACGTCCTTCCGCCAGTGCCCGGGCGATCAGGTTTTCGCGTGGCGTCATATGTTCCGTATGCGGCAGGTCGGCCGTATTGAGCAGATTTGCTCCGGCTGCCACCCGGGAGATGGCGTCGACCAGCTCTTCAAGTGCGATGTTTTTCAGCAGCAGGCCTTTAGCCCCAAGCTCAGCGCCCTGTTGTCGCAGATAGGCATCATCAAAGGTGGTGAGGAAGATCACGGGTATACGGTAGTTGGCCTGTATCTCCCGCAGGGCATCCATGCCTTTCATGCCGGGCATGTGGATGTCCAGCAGAATGACATCCGGACGCAGACCCGCTGCGAGCTGTTCCAGACAGGCCTCACCACTGTCGGCCCGGCCAACCACTTCAATCTGCTCCGACAGTTCCAGCAGGGTGGCAATGCCCTGCAGTACGATGTTCTGATCGTCCGTGAGCATGACGCGGATCATATGAGTTCTCTCCTGTGAATTCTCAGGGTAACGGCGACGCCGCCACCGTCCAGTGCTTCGGCTGCTGCGCTGCCACCAATACGTGCCATGCGTTCCTGCATTCCACGCAGGCCGTTACCCGGGCGCAGCAGGGCGACGGAATCACCAAAGTCGCGGATGCGGATGGTGAGATCATCACCATCGTTACGGATACGTATGTCTGCACGCCGCGCGTTGCTGTGCTTGAGTATGTTGGTGAGGGATTCCTGAATACAGCACAGCAACTGACTGGCGATCACGGCATCTTTGATGCGCAGGTCCGGTGTGCTGTCGACGCGGATGTCCACCCCCGGGACCTTGTCGATCATCTCCAGCAGGTGATCGTAGAAATGACCGCTGGTCTGTTGCTTCAGTTCGCCAACCACTTCGCTGAGAGTCGAAAACAGCCGTTGGCATGAGTCCGAAACGGCCTGCAGATGTTCTGGCTGATCATCCGGCAATTTGCGCCCGAGAATCTGCAGGTGTGCATTCATGGCCGCCAGCTCATGCCCCATTTTGTCGTGCAGGTCCTGGCGGATTTTACGCCGTTCTTCCAGTCGGGTGCTTTCTTCCAGCCGGGCCTGAGTCAGCGTCAGTTCGGCGGTCAGCGATTTCAGCTTCTGGCCTTCCAGTAATTCACTCAATACCCCCATGCCCATGGCCCAGAGCACGATCTGTTGAGTGGCTATGTAGGCGCCGATAAACAGGTTCGTCTGATGTGGGATCAGCAAGGCGTACATCATAGAACCACCGGCCATCAGGCTGATGGCGACCACCGGGGTAAAGCGGATGGCGTGGATGGAATGGATCACGATCAGAAATGACAGCAACATGCTGTCAGCGATGTCCGGTTGCAACCGGTACTGAATCCACATAGTGCTGCCGTAGGCGCTGAGCAGACAGAACCAGCACACCAGATCGGTGTTACTGACGTTCCATTTCATGCGGTGGCGGATCAGCCCCTGCAGCTGATAGCCGGTATTGAGCAGAAAGCACACGCCATTGAACAGGCCCGCCATGATCAGCATAACGCCGTCGGCCGTCTGAATATCCACAGCAAGAACAATCCGGCTGAAGGCGATCAGCCAGGCGAGGACGCCGAGCATGCTGATCAGGATGACTCGCCAGATCAGAGGAATTTTTGCGACAAACATAAGGGCCCAGTTTTTCGTTTCAGTGTCCTTGTGGCGGCGCACTTTGGCAAGTGACCTTTGTCATGGGTGGCGCAGCTGCCTGCCACCGTTGTGTTAAGGTGGGATCTTTCATCAGTTGCAGAAACGGAGACCGAGTGACCGCCATTCTCAGCCTGCTGGTGTCATCGCTCAGCTGGAGTCTGTTTGATCTGGCGCGCAAGCGTCTGACAACGTCATGGCAGCCTCTGCCACTGGCGTTTGCGCTCAATCTGGGTGTTTTACCTCTGTACCTGGTGTTGTGGTGGGGAACGGGAGGCGGGCTTGCCCGGCCCGGTTACTGGCTGCCGGGTCTGTTGTCCGTTGTGCTGGCGTCCGTTGCGGCTGTGGCTTTTATGGCCGCGCTGAAAGCGGGAGAGTTGTCGCGGCTGATCCCGGTGCTGGCGGTTACACCGGTGATATCGGCGCTGGCGGGCTGGTACTGGCTCGGGGAATCTCTGTCGGGGCTGCAGTGGCTGGCGATGCTGGTGACTGTGGTGGCCATCAGTGGTATTCAGGGAGGGCTGAGAGGCTGCGGCGGGCGGCCTTTTCTGCTGATGCTGCTGGTTGCCGTGTGTTTTGGGCTGGTTGTCGTCACCGATAAACTGGCCCTGCAGCACGGGCCCCTGTTCTGGCATGGGCTGGTGCAGTCGCTGGGTATTTCACTGGTTCTGGGGGCCGTCATGCTGCTGCGTCGTGAGCCGGTGAACCACAGGGAACTGAGCGCCCTGATTCCGGCTCTGATGGTATTCGCGCTGGCCGTCCTCGGACAATGGCACGCACTGCTGAGTCTTGAGGCCGGAGTGGTCGAGCTGGTGAAGCGCAGCACAGGTATCATTGGTGCGCTGATGCTGGGCCGTCTGCTGTTTGCGGAACAGGTTCGCCCGGCACAGGTTCTCTGGTCTATCCTCACCATAGGGATGATCACACTCATGTTGTGGCCGGGTGCTGCCGGACACTGAACCCGGACCGCGATAAACAGGATGTTTATATGACACAACAGGTTCTGATTGCCGTTGCCGACGGCTCTGAGGAAATAGAAACCGTTACGGTGGCCGATGTGCTGCGTCGCGGCGGACTGGAAGTCACACTGGCTTCGGTGATGCCTGAACGTATGGTGATGGCCTCGCGAGGGGTCTGGCTGGTAGCTGACAGTCTGATCTCAGAAACCCAGGGAAAGGAGTGGGGCGCCATTGTGCTTCCTGGCGGCATGCCGGGTGCGTCCAATCTTGCAGGCTCGCTGGTGTTGCAGTCTTTACTGCAGCGTCAGGCCCGGCAGCAGAAGGTGCTGGCTGCCATCTGTGCGGCCCCGGCCGTGGTGCTGGGGGAGGGCGGGTTGCTGGCTGGCCGTCGTGCGACCTGTTATCCGGCCTTCCGCGATGAGTTGGAAGCCCGTGCCGTGCGTTATGAAAATGCGCCGGTGGTGACAGACGGGCATTTCATTACCAGTCAGGGTCCGGCCACGGCTATGGCCTTTGCGCTGGAAATACTGAAGTCACTGAAAGGCGAAGAGGCCGTTCAACAGGTTGCGGAAGGCTTGTTGTACTGCTGAGATAGCCGGACATCCACGCTCAGACCTCCGGCCCATGACTCAACGCCCAGCGACTTACAACCCCATGCAGTTGGCGTAGTAAGTGGTGGTGGCTGGCCAGTCGGAGAACACGCCGATGACGCCGACATCCTGCGCCAGCACATCCAGTACGACCAGTGCGTCGCCATCGTTATTGATCACATTCTCGCCGCCGTCACTGCCGTTCAGGGTCTGGTAATACCAGCCGCCGCCACTGGCCAGCGGGCCGGAGCGCTCGAGCGTCCAGGCGATCAGGTCAAAGCCGACGGCTCTGGCGTTCAGGGCGTACTGAGAGGGGACGATTCTGCCTTCGGCATTCACATCCAGCAGCATCCACATGGCCGGTGCCAGTACCCGTACTCCGGCGTCGTACCAGGTCTGCATCTCGGCCTGAGTGGCGTCCGCGTTGTCCTGTACCAGATAAGCACCCTGTACACCAAATTCCGTGTTGTTGACCCAGTAGACGATGTCATCGTAACTGAACGACTGCGGCCAGACCTTCTCCGGCGCTACTCCGGCGGCAATGTAGTCATCGATCATCTGCTGAGCGTACATGGTCTGGGTGTAGTCACCCTGATACGGCATAGGGACTGACGGTGATTTCAGTTCAGGGGTGAACTTCACACCTAGCTGCAGGAAGAGCTCAATACTTTCCTGATGCGTCATCAGGGTACCGCGGCTGGCGTAGAGGTCGGTACGCCAGTCCGGCGTGGCATTCATGTACTCATCGATGCTGGTGGCAGAGGTATTGGCCGCATCCATTTTGCCCTGCAGGGTTTTGAATTCCGCCACGGTAATGTCGCTGGTGCAGCACTGGATAGAGGCAGCGTTGGTCAGATTACCCTGAGCATCAAACTCCGGCGCTACGCTGCATTTCTGCGCCAGGCTGGTTTCGAGAATGTTGGTGGTGGTGTGCAGGTCACACTGAGAATGGCGGCAGACCAGCGCGCGGTCTTTGGTGAAGGTGACATCGCATTCCACGATACCGGCACCCATGCGGGCTGCGGCTTCGTAAGATTCACGTGTGTGTTCCGGGAACATCAGCGCCGCACCGCGGTGGCCGATGGAGAAGTCGCTGCTGAAGAAGGGGCCATTGGCACAGGAGGCCAGTTTGTCTTTCAGCGGGCTTTCGTCCATGTCCTGCACCAGAAAATACGGGCGCGGGCCGAGCTGGGTCTGAGTCAGTTTGCCGGGCAGGTGCAGTGCATCGCGCAGGCGGTGCTGGTTGTCGGGTGTGGCCTGGCTGGCACAACCTGCAGCCAGCAGCAGTGACGCCAGGCTCCAGGTCGACAGGGATTTGAGCAGTGATTTCACAATTAACCTCCTTATCCGGTACTGGGTTATAAGGAGGTTCACTTTAGGAGGGGGAGGTTGCAGTTTCGCAACCTTTGTATGACGGTCTTGTGTCATGGTTTTCTGGTTGTTCTGGTCCGTTCATACATCCCGCTGTCTGTCGCCATACTGCTCGCTGACCCAGTCCGGGTGTTTCCACAGAATACGCGGATCGCGGTAGGTTCTGAGATCACGGAACATATTCTGCCAGTCGTACACCTGGGCGTGCCACGGGTTATTGGGGCGGGTGGGCATCCGTTTAACGCCATAGACAATCTCACCGGCGCTGTCTTCCGGCTGAAACGTGCCGAAAAGCTTGTCCCAGATAATCAGAATGCCGCCGAAGTTCTTATCAATCTGAGCCGGGTTGCTGCCGTGGTGCACGCGGTGGTGTGACGGTGTGTTGAAGATTTTTTCGGCCCAGCCGAGGGTGCGTACCTGCTCGGTATGCAGGAAGAACTGATAGACCAGATTGGCTTCGATAGCGATCAGGGTCCAGGTCTTATCAAAGCCGACGATGGCCGCGGGTATCCACCACAGAATCCAGGTGCCGGAGAAGGCGTAGGTAAAGTTCTGGCGCAGGGCGGTCGACAGATTCATGTGCTCGGAGCTGTGATGGGTGACGTGGGCATTCCAGAACCAGCGGATCTTATGCATCAGCACATGTGCGGTATACATGCAGAGATCAACAAAGAGCACCAGTGCCAATACGCTGACAACACTGAGTTCCGGGTGCCACTGCAGACCATACTGATACACCCAGTCGTAGAACAGCTGGATGTACAGGGCGACGGCGAGACCGTCGACAATCTTGTAGGAAGCGCCGGTGGCGATGTTGGTGAAGGTCTCGGGGAAGTGGTAGAGACCCTGAATGCCGCGGCGCCGGGCCCACAGGCTCTCGAACACCATGGCACCAATAAATACACCGGCAAACAGACCGATAAACAGCAGGGCGCGGATAAGGTCTTCCATCTGAGATTCCTGAACAGGGTGAACAGACCTGCACAATAGCGTGCAGTGGGTATTCTATATTGATACTTTCCGCCACTTTTTTGATAATTCCGGACAAATGATCGTAATGACTCTTGCCCGATATGATCTTTCAGGAAAAAAGTGACCGTCTCTCCGGGTTGTCTGTTGCGGGGGATCTGACGTCCCTGCTGGAGGACTATCTCAAGACCCGGGGGATACGTCTCCCGGCTCTGCAGGGACGGCAGAAACATCAGCGTCTGACTTATGCTCTGTGGTGGTCGCTGCTGGATGACGCGCAGGCCCGTCTGCCGGATGTGGATCTGGGTCCGGAGCTGGCACGCCGGGTCGCACCTGTTCATCTGGGCGTGATCGGCTATCTGGCAGAATCCTGCGGCACGGTACTGGAGGCCTTTCATCATTTTGAGCGCTTTCAGCGTCTGTTGTACGAAGGACCCAGGGCGCGGCTGGAAGTCCGTGATGGTCTGGCGGGTCTGGTCTGGGATGCGGGGTTCGGCGCTTCTTCGCGGCTTTCTGATCAGGTCATTCTTGGCGGGCTTCTGACCTTTCTGCGGCGCATGACCGGGCGCGACGACCTGATGCTGAGCAGAACGGATGTCATCTGGAATGACTGGCCCGGCGGCCGCGGTTTTCTGGCTCATACCGGCGGAGAGATGCGCTTTGATGCCAGCGCCAATGCCGTGTGGTTCGATGCGCGGTATCTGATCCTGCCTCTGATTCAGCACAATAGTCAGGCGCTGACGTCATTGCGCTCGGTTGCGGATGAGGCGTTGTCCGGCCTGCCGCTCAGTGCTGTGCTGACCGCTGAAGTGCAACGCCTGCTTATTGAGCTGTTGCCGCTTGGCGGCGCCTCACAGGCGCAGGTGGCCAGCCGTCTGGCTATGTCGGAACGTACCCTGCTGAGGAGGCTGCGTGCCGAAGGCACAGGCTTCCGTGATCTGCTCAACCGGGTGCGAACGGAAACCGCCTGCCGTTATCTGAGCGGCTCACCTCTCACGCTGAGTGAAATTGCTCTGTTACTGGGGTATTCCGAACAGGCTGCGTTTAACCGTGCCTTCCGTAAAGCCACCGGCAAAACTCCGGGGCAGTGGCGCAGCTGACCGTCGCAGCTGTTTACAGGGTATTTTCCGGCCTGTAGAGTAACGCCTCTTTTTTATTTCCGATTTACCGACACACTCATGTGGCCTGTCGTAGGGGCCACCACTGATAAGGACCTGCTATGCCTGTTATTACCCTTCCTGATGGTTCCAAACGCGAATTTGATCACCCCGTCACCCTGATGCAGGTGGCCGAAGATATTGGCCCCGGTCTGGCAAAAGCCACCGTGTGCGGCCGTATCAACGGTCAGCTGGTGGACGCCTGTGAACTGATCACTGACGACGCGGACATCACTCTGATCACCGGCCGTGATCAGGAAGGTCTGGAAGTTATCCGTCACTCGTTTGCACACCTCGTGGGCCACGCCGTCAAGCAGCTGTATCCAACCGCCAAAATGGCCATCGGCCCGGTGATTGAGGACGGCTTTTATTATGATATTGAGTACGAGCGTCCGTTCACGCCGGAAGATCTGCAGACCATCGAAAAACGTGTGCAGGAGCTGATCAAAAAAGATTATGACGTCATCAAAAAGATGACGCCGATCGATGAAGCCCGCCGCGTGTTTGTTGACCGTCACGAAGACTACAAGGTTGAGCTGATCGACGATCTGATTGAGAAGGGCGAGACTGCGGTTGGTCTGTACCATCACGAAGAATACATCGACATGTGTCGTGGCCCGCACGTGCCGAACACCCGCGTGATGCGCGTGTTCAAACTGCAGCGCGTGTCCGGTGCTTACTGGCGCGGTGATGCCAAGAACGCTCAGCTGCAGCGCATCTATGGTACCGCCTGGAACGATAAGAAAGACCTGAAGGCCTACATTACCCGTATTGAAGAAGCTGAAAAACGCGATCACCGTAAACTGGCCAAGCAGCTGGACCTGTTCCACCTGCAGGAAGAAGCGCCGGGCATGGTGTTCTGGCATCCGAACGGCTGGACCATGTGGCAGGTGCTGGAACAGTACATGCGTAAAGTGCAGCAGGACGCGGGTTATAAAGAAATCAAAACCCCGCAGGTGGTGGATCGCGCCCTCTGGGAGAAATCCGGTCACTGGGAACACTATTCCGACGCCATGTTTGTGACTGAGTCGGAAAAGCGCACCTACGCGGTGAAGCCGATGAACTGCCCGTGTCACATTCAGGTGTTCAATCAGGGGCTGAAGAGCTATCGCGAGCTGCCGCTGCGTCTGGCTGAATTCGGTTCCTGTCACCGTAACGAGCCATCCGGTGCGCTGCACGGCATCATGCGCGTGCGTGGCTTTACTCAGGATGACGCGCACATCTTCTGTTCGCGCAGCCAGATCCGTCGTGAAGCGGCTGATTTCATCAAGCTGACGCTGGATGTCTACCGCGACTTCGGTTTTGACGATGTGGAAATGAAGCTGTCGACCCGTCCCGAAGGCCGTATCGGTGACGACGCTCTGTGGGATGAAGCCGAAGCCGCACTGGAAGACGCTCTGAACGAAGCCGGTCTGAAGTGGGAGCTGCAGCCGGGTGAAGGTGCCTTCTACGGCCCTAAGATCGAATTCTCACTGCGCGACTGCCTCAACCGTGTGTGGCAGTGCGGCACTATCCAGCTCGACTTCATGCTGCCGGAGCGTCTTGGTGCCCAGTTTGTTGATGAAGACGGCGAACGTAAAACGCCGGTGATGCTGCATCGTGCTATCCTTGGTTCCTTCGAGCGTTTTGTCGGTATTCTGATCGAACATTACGCGGGAGCCATGCCGCCTTGGCTGGCTCCGCAGCAGGTCTCTGTACTGAATATCACCGATAATCAGGCAGAATACTGCGAAAACCTGGCTAAAAAGCTGAAATCACTGGGTTTTCGGGCCGAAGCGGACTTGAGAAACGAGAAGATCGGCTTTAAAATCCGCGAGCACACAATTAACCGGGTTCCTTACCTGCTGGTGGTAGGGGATAAAGAGAAAGAAACCGGCTCCGTCGCTGTCCGTACCCGTAAAGGGGATGATCTGGGTACCCTGTCCCTGGAAGACTTTATCAGCATACTCGAAGAGAGTATTGCACAGCGCGGCCGTTTTCAGATGGAGAAGTGAGTATCAGAAAAGATAGCAGAAGAGGCGGCCGTGAAGAGAGAGCTGCGATAAACGACAACATTCGTGCAAACGAGGTTCGTTTAATTGGTGCTGATGGCGAGATGGTTGGCGTTGTCAGTATCGAACAGGCACTTGAGGCGGCAGAAGAAGCCGAACTGGATCTGGTACAGATCTCCGATGGTGACCCCATCGTCTGTAAGATCATGGATTTCGGTAAAAAGCTTTACGAAGAGAAAAAGCAGAAAGCCGAAGCCAAAAAGAAACAGCATCAGGTCCAGATTAAGGAAATCAAATTCCGTCCGGGCACTGAAGAAGGTGACTATCAGATTAAACTTCGTAATCTGAAACGTTTCCTGGAAGGCGGCGACAAGGCGAAAGTTTCGCTGCGTTTCCGTGGCCGTGAGATGGCCCACCAGAACATTGGTATGGAGCTGATGAAGCGCGTTGAGGCTGATCTGGCTGAACTGGGCAACGTCGAGCAACATCCCAAGATGGAAGGGCGTCAGATGGTCATGGTCATCGCCCCGATTAAAAAGAAGTAGTCTGGTTCCTAAACGGATAACGGAACCCCGGCCTCTGCCGGGGTTTGTTGTTCTGCCAGACACTCAGACAGCCTGAAACCAAGGTGTATCAGACTGTCTGCAAAGCGGCAGGAATTGTACAGGCCCTTAGTTTCTGTACGTTCCATAACTCTGGAGAAAGAAGATGCCTAAGATCAAAACTAAGAGCGGCGCTGCCAAGCGCTTCAAGAAAACTGCGAATGGTTTCAAACACCGTAAAGCTTTCCGCAGCCATATCCTGACCAAGAAGAGCACCAAGCGTAAGCGTCATCTTCGTGGTATGACCCAGCTGAACGCAGCAGACAAGAAACTTGTTCTGCGCATGCTGCCAAACCTTTAATTTCGGATCAGGAGAATAAACTATGGCTCGTGTTAAGCGTGGTGTGATCGCCCGTCGTCGTCACAAAAAGATTATGAAGCAGGCTAAAGGTTACTATGGAGCGCGTAGCCGCGTATTCCGTGTTGCCAAACAGGCTGTTATCAAAGCTGGTCAGTATGCTTACCGTGACCGTCGTCAGCGTAAGCGTCAGTTCCGTCAGCTGTGGATTGCGCGTATCAACGCCGGTGCCCGTCTGAACGGTCTGTCTTACAGCAAATTCATCAATGGCCTGAAAAAAGCCACTGTTGAAATTGACCGTAAAGTGCTGGCTGATCTGGCTGTGAATGAAAAAGCAGCGTTTGCGGCTCTGGTAGAAAAAGCCAAGTCCAGCCTGTAATACGTCCGGGTTACCGGAACGGCTGAGGTCACAGACCTCAGCTGACCAAGTAGGGGAGTGGCTTTCACTGAAAGACCTCCCCTATTTTTTTGCATAAAAACCGAATTTTTTCTGTATCCGCTCAGCGTGAAACCGGATGCAGAACCCAACTCCGGACCAAACTGATGGAAAATCTTGAAGTCCTGACCCAACAGGCGCTGGACGCCGTGGCTGCAGCCAGCGATGCTGCGGCACTTGATCAGGTGCGCGTACAGTATCTGGGCAAAAAGGGTGAAATCTCTGCCCTGATGAAAAACCTTGGCAACGTTGCCCCGGAAGACCGCCCGAAAATCGGCGCGGTGATCAACGAAGCCCGCGACAAAGTCCAGACCGCTCTGAATGAGCGCAAAACCGCACTGGACTCTGCAGCGCTGAGCGCCAAGCTGGCAGCTGAAACCATCGACGTGACCCTGCCGGGCCGTGGCGTGGAGCAGGGTGGTCTGCATCCGGTCACGCGCATGCTGGAGCGGATTGAAGACTTCTTCACCAAAGCCGGTTATCAGGTGGCGGAAGGTCCGGAAATTGAAGACGACTTCCATAACTTCGAAGCCCTGAATATTCCGTCGCATCACCCGGCGCGGGCGATGCACGATACCTTCTATTTTGACGCCACCACACTGCTGCGCACACACACATCGCCGGTGCAGGTGCGCACTATGGAAGCCCAGCAGCCACCGATCCGCATCATCTGCCCGGGTCGTGTGTACCGTAACGATTACGATCAGACGCACTCACCTATGTTCCACCAGATGGAAGGCCTGGTGGTTGATAAAGGCATCAGCTTCGCTGACCTCAAAGGCACGCTTGAAGAGTTCGTCAGTGTGCTGTTTGAAAAAGAAACCAAGGTGCGTCTGCGCCCGTCGTATTTTCCCTTTACTGAGCCGTCGGCAGAGATCGATATTGAGTGGGTGGTTGAGACCGCAGAAGGTACCAAACGTGGCTGGCTGGAAATCGGCGGTTGCGGCATGGTGCACCCGGAGGTCTTCCGCCATGTCGGAATCGACCCTGAGGTGTATACAGGATTTGCCTTCGGTATGGGCATCGAGCGTATGGCCATGTTGCGTTACGGCGTGAATGACCTGCGTCTCTTCTTTGAAAACGATCTGCGCTTCCTTGAGCAGTTCCATTAATACCGACGAATAGGAATACGAAATGAAATTCAGCGAACAGTGGTTGCGCGAATGGATACAGCCTGACGCCGGTACCCAGGAACTGGTGGATCAGTACACCCTGGCCGGCCTGGAAGTGGACGGTGTCGAAGCCGTGGCCGGTGAGTTCTCCGGCGTGGTGGTGGGTCATGTCATCAGCCGTGAACAGCATCCGGATGCCGATAAACTGAGCCTGTGTCAGGTGACTGATGGCACCGAGACCTTCCAGATTGTCTGTGGCGCCCCGAATGTGCGTGCGGGTATCAAAGTGCCGATGGCAAAAATCGGTGCCGTTCTCCCGGGCGATTTTAAAATCAAGAAAGCCAAACTGCGCGGTGTGGAATCCAACGGCATGCTCTGTGCTGAGGCCGAGTTGGGTCTGTCTGACGCCAGCGATGGTCTGATGGAGCTGCCGGAGTCTGCCACTGTCGGTATGGATTTCCGTGAGTACCTCAACCTGAACGACAGCATCATCGATATCGATCTGACGCCGAACCGTGCCGACTGTCTGAGCATTGCCGGTCTGGCCCGTGAAGCGGGTGTGCTGTTCCGTGTTGCGGTTAATGGCCCGGAAGTACCCGCCGTTGCGCCTGTGATATCCGATCATGTGGAAGTCGAAGTGACGGCGCCGAAGGCCTGTCCGCGTTTCCTTACCCGTGTGATCCGCAACGTCCGTGTCGGTGCTGAAACTCCGCTGTGGATGGTCGAGAAGCTGCGTCGCAGTGGCATCCGTTCCATCGACCCTGTGGTCGACATTACCAACTTTGTGATGCTCGAACAGGGCCAGCCACTGCACGCTTACGACATGAGCCGCATTCAGGGTGGTATCCGTGTCCGTATGGCCGAAGCCGGTGAAAAACTGACTTTGCTCGACGGTCAGGAAGTGACTCTGACGCCGGATACCCTGGTGATTGCCGACCACGTACGTCCGCTGGGCATTGCCGGCGTGATGGGCGGTGAAGATTCCGGTGTCAGCCCGGATGCCCGTGATCTGGTGCTGGAAGCGGCCTTCTTCAGTCCGATTGCTCTGGCTGGTAAGGCCCGTGAGTACGGCCTGCACACCGATGCTTCGCACCGCTTTGAACGCGGCGTGGATTACAACCTGCCGCGTACTGCCATTGAGCGTGCGACTCAGCTGATTCTGGATATCTGTGGCGGTGAAGCCGCTCCGGTGATTGAAGTCGTCAGTGAAGGTGATCTGCCGGAGACTAAGACCATCACCCTGCGCCGTGAGCGTCTGGCGCAGATTTTAAGTCTGGAACTGCCGGATGGCGAAGTGGAAGACATTCTGCGTCGTCTGGGTATGGAAGTGACCGCGCTGGAGCACGGCTGGCAGGTGGAATCACCGAGCTACCGTTTTGATATGGCCATCGAAGCTGACCTGATCGAGGAAGTTGCCCGCATTTACGGCTACAACCGCCTGCCGGTGCGCACTCCCTCTGCGGCTGTCCCTCTGGCCTCAGTGCCGGAAGCCCGCCTTGGTCTGCGCGATCTGCGCCGTCAGCTGATTGCCCGCGGTTATCAGGAAGTGGTGACCTACAGCTTTATCTCGAAAGCTCAGCAGCAGATTCTGGACCCGGACGTTGAGCCTATGGCGCTACTGAATCCGATCTCTGAAGATATGGCGGTGATGCGTACCAGTCTGTGGAGTGGTCTGATCGGCGCGGCCGGTTACAACCTCAAGCGTCAGCAGTCGCGCATCCGCCTGTTTGAAACCGGTCTGCGCTTTGTGCCGGGTAGCGATGGTCTGGCGCAGACACCGACACTGTCCATGCTGATCTGTGGTGCCCGTGATGAGCAGGCCTGGACCGCGGACAATAATACCGCCGTCGACTTCTTCGACCTGAAAGGGGATATCGAAGCCCTGTTTGCCCGCAGTGGTGAAGCCGCCGTATTCAGTTTCGCACCGGCTCAGCACCCGGCACTGCATCCCGGGCAGACTGCCCGTATCCTCAAGAATGGCGAAGCCATCGGCTGGATCGGTACCCTGCATCCGGAAACCCAGAAGAAACTTGGCGTGAAGCAGCCCCTGATTGTTGCCGAAATGGATCAGGATGCCGTACAACAACGCCAGGTTCCGGCCTATACTCCTATCTCCCGTTTCCCGGAAATGCGCCGAGATCTCGCACTGGTGGCGGAGTTGAATCTGCCTGTCGAGCAGCTGTTCAGCGCGATCCGTGAGGTGGCAGGAGAGTACCTGACACATCTCAACCTGTTTGACGTATATGTCGGCAAAGGTATTGATCCTGATAGAAAAAGTCTTGCCCTGGGCTTGACCTGGCAACATCCTTCGCGCACTCTAACTGACGACGAGGTGAATTTGTCTGTAGATCAGATACTTACTCACCTTAAGGATCGTTTTGGAGCAACGCTAAGGGGTTAATATGACCGCCCTGACCAAAGCTGAGCTGTCGGAGAAACTCTTCGAAGAGCTCGGCCTGAATAAGCGTGAGGCGAAGGATATGGTGGATATCTTCTTTGAAGAAATCCGCGACAGTCTCAGCCGTAACGAACAGGTAAAGTTATCGGGCTTCGGTAACTTTGATCTGCGTGACAAGCGCCAGCGTCCGGGCAGAAACCCAAAAACAGGGGAAGAAATTCCTATCTCTGCCCGGCGTGTAGTGACCTTTAAGCCGGGCCAGAAACTCAAAGTCCGGGTAGAGGCCTATGCTGGAAGCGAGCCACAATAACGAATTACCGCCAATTCCTGCAAAACGCTACTTCACGATTGGTGAAGTCAGTGAACTGTGTGATGTCAAACCGCATGTCCTGCGTTACTGGGAGCAGGAATTTCCTCAGCTGAGTCCCGTGAAGCGGGCAGGTAACCGCCGTTACTATCAGCGTCAGGACGTGATCCTCGTCCGTGAAATCCGCGCATTGCTGTATCACGATGGTTATACCATTGGGGGTGCCCGTCAGCGTCTGTCTGAAGAGGGCGATTCCAATGCGGTGGCGATGGATAAGGCTCTGATCAAGAACATGATCCGTGAGCTGAAAGATCTGGAAGAAATGCTGCGCCTTGAGTGAAGCAGCCTTCATACGGGCAAAAAAACTTCCAATTTTCATACGCTTAAGTATACTGGCCATCCCACGTTCTGTGGGTTTGTCGGGATGTAGCGCAGCCTGGTAGCGCACCTGTATGGGGTGCAGGTGGTCGGAGGTTCAAATCCTCTCATCCCGACCAATTTCCCCGTATCTCTCTTCCTTCCTTTTTATTATTCCGGTTTATTTCAGCAGCGGATGTCATTGCGGATTATCCCACTGAGGGTCGTGAGTGGCGTGGCAATTCTGTGCGGGTATGGAAAAAGGGAGCTTAAGCTCCCCGGAAGGGTGCTTACTTATCCAGAATTTCCTGAATCAGCTTGCGGGCATGAGCATCAGAGCGATAGCGGTCGACCGTGCTGCGGATGGATTGGCTGAGCAGGTTATCGGTTTCAACCGGGCCCTGCATTTCACACAGGCCGACGTAAATCAGGTTGATCAGAATCCGTGCTTCGCGGACCGAGACTTCAACCGGCGGTGCCTGCAGCATACGTTGGCCATTTTCCAGCATCTGGATGATACCGAACGACAACTGCTTACGCTGGCTGTTACCCAGGGCGTAATGAACGGCCCGTGTTGAGGCATCCGGTGGTACGTTTTTCAGCATACCCAGAATGATCTCGGTCATCAGCTGGGCGCAGCTGACCTTATCCGCAGCTGCTGAGGATGTGGTTCTGACAGCCGTTACGCCAGCTTGACGACGCCAGGTCTGCATGGCTTCCAGTGGGTCCGGTTCGAGCAGATCCGGGTTGGGAGCCATCATCAGGCGGATAATCTGACGGTAGAGCGGGGTGCGGTTTTTCTGGATAAAGGGAATGTGCTGACAGTCCGCCAGAAAACGGTTCAGCTCAAACCGTGAGCGCGCCGAGTAGTCGACTTCCCAGCGCCACATTACCTCCCACAGATCCTCGTCAGACAGATGACTGCAGAGAACGGTGTAAATGATTCGGCGTTTTATTTCAGGAGACAGTTCCATACAGGATCAGGACTCCTTGTGATAGGTGATGGTTTTCTGGAACTCGGGATAACCGATTTCACTGTGCTCGGTATAGTCCAGACCGACCTGCTCGTGTTGACGTGAAGAACGCAGCCCGACGGTCAGTTTGATCACATAGAACACCATATAGCTCAGCGGGAAGGCCCAGACGAAGGCACTGATGACACCCAGTGACTGCACGGCAAAGCGCTCCGGCGAGAACATGTCTCCGGCAAAGAAGAGTCCGGCTGCCAGGGTGCCCCAGATACCGGCGAAACCATGCACCGGCACGGCTGATACCACGTCATCCAGTCTCCAGCGTTCCATAACGGCCACGCCCATAACGGAAATGATGCCCGAAATAATTCCGGTGAGTACGGCAAACGGCGGCGTCATGGTGGCACAGCCTGCGGTGATACCCACCAGACCGGCAATACTGCCGTTGACGATGACGCTCAGAAGCACGGGCTTACCGCGCAGACGGCTGTAGAGCAGGGCACCCGCAGCTCCGGCCGAGGCGGACAGGTGCGTATTAAGAACGATCTTACCTATGTCAGTTGAGGCTTCCAGGGTACTGCCACCGTTGAAACCGAACCAGCCGAGCCAGAGAATGAAGCCGCCGAGGGCTACCAGGGTCAGACTGTGTCCGGGAATTTCCCGTGAGATACCTGTGCTGCTGAAACGTCCGGTGCGTGGGCCGACGACCATAACGCCCGCAAGTGCACACCAGGCACCAACCGAGTGCACAACGGTCGAGCCTGCAAAATCAATAAAGCCCATATCGGCCAGCCAACCGGAACCGCCATAGGTGCCGCCCCAGACCCAGCTGCCGAAAACCGGATAAACCACGGCGATAATCACACAGGCAGCGGCGAGATAAGAAGAATACTTGGTGCGTTCTGCCATAGCGCCTGAACAGATAGTGACCGCGGTTGCAGCAAACATCATCTGGAAGGCAAGAAAGGTATATTCCCAGCTGGTCACAGAACCCATGGCAAACGCGGAAGTACCGAACAGCCCGGTCGGGTTGTTACCGAACATCAGACCAAAGCCAAAGGCCCAGAAAAACAGGCTGCCGATACAGACGTCCATGTAGTTCTTCATCATCACGTTCACGGCGTTCTTGGCACGTGCCATACCACTTTCAAGCAGTGCGAAACCGGCCTGCATGAAGAACACCAGTGCGGTGGCGGTGATGACCCAAACGGTATCAACAACCACAGGCTCAGCGGATTCGGCCATGGCCGGAGTTGCCATAGTCAGTAACAGAGTGGCGGGCAGTAACGGGAATCTGGACATCTTTCACCTTCGCTTCAAAACAGCAAAGGGGGATTCAGCAGAATATATGCCAGATAAGACAGGTAGACGAAATAAGCCACTGCACCCGGAGAGTGCCTGTGCCCGGAGTTGGTGAGTGATAGTTAAATGATCAGAAAAGACGGCAAATATCTGAAAATTAAGGATAATTATGGTGCAGAGCCTGTCAGGCGTGCCCAAAAACGGGCACGGCTGCGCGAGAAATCACCACATCAGGTCATCAGGGATCTGATACGCTGCGTAAGGATCATCATCATCCAGCTGAGGTGCACTGTTTTCAGCCCGGGCAATGAAATGATCCGGACTGCGTTGCAGGATTTTTTCCGCAACCGGTACCGGGATCACGGCAAAACCATCGGGTGCCACTGTAACCGCCAGCTGACCACGGGAAAGGCGGTCATGCACCGCCTGATCCACGTAGATCTGCTTCACTTTGGAGCCCTGCACAAACTGATATTTGATGTCAGCCTGCTCTGAGCGGATGCGGTTCAGCTCGGTGATCTGACGGATCTGGGCTGCTACCGCCTTCTGCTGTGCCTGTTCGTCCCGCTGACGGTTAAGTTCTTTGTCATGCCGGGCTTTCTCTTTACGGGCCTGTTCGGCTTTCTCGCGGCTTTCATTCACCACGTCTTCCTTGCCGGTGCGCTGCAGGTGTTCCTGGCGCTTTTTCTCTTTGTTGGCTTTCTTGGCTTTCTGCTGATTTGCCAGGCCGGCGGCCAGCAGCTGTTCCTGCAGTGACTTGGCCATATTCAGAGTCCTTTGTTCTGCGGTGGCCAGACGGCATCCGGCAGCAGACCGCTCAGTTCGGTGATGGTGCTGTCACGGTCCGCTTCGTTATCGGCCACCAGAGTGACATGACCCAGTTTCCGTGCCGGACGGGCTTCTTTGCCATACGAATGGCGATGTGCATTGTGAATGGCTTCGGCTGCTTCAGCCGGACCTTCATCACCGATCACGTTGAGCATGGCAACCGCAGCATAATTTGGCTGAGTATTGGCCACGGCGCGTCCACTGATGGCCAGCATATGGTTACGGAACTGGCTGGTTGCAGCCCCCTCAATAGACCAGTGTCCTGAGTTGTGCACGCGCGGAGCCACTTCGTTAGCCACCAGGCCATCACTGGTTTCAAACAGTTCCAGAGTGATGGTACCTGTGTAACCGAGGCTTTCCGCCAGCTGGCGGATATAGCGTTCTGCCAGTGCGGCTTTTTCTGCACTCAGGGCCGGAGCCGGGAACAGGCTGTAGCGCAGAATGCCTTCATAATGCACGTTCTCGGTCATCGGCCAGACGACCATCTGACCGTTGACCGCGCGGCAGGCAATGACGGAGGTTTCACGCAGGAAAGGCACAAAGGCTTCAGCAATCAGCTCACGTTTACCAATGGCTTCCCACGCGGGGATTGCATCGTCCGGAGTGCGCAGCACGTACTGGCCTTTGCCATCGTAGCCTTCGGTGGTGGTTTTCATGACGATGGGCAGTCCCAGCGTGTTGATCGCAGTGTGCACATCATCCAGTGAATTGACCGCACAGAAGTCTGCCGTAGCGATACCGGCATCACGCAGAGCCTGTTTCTCCAGAAGACGGTTCTGGAAGATTTTCAGGGCATTCAGACCCGGCCGCAGTTTGGCAGCATGGGGCTCCAGCTGTTCAACGATGTCGGCGGCGATATTTTCCGTCTCGTAGGTGACGATATCGACCCGGGCAATAAAGGTTTCCAGCGCTGATGGAGAATGGGCCCGCAGGTCGTACATGCTGACCGAAATATCACGCAGGTCATTGATGCTGTACTCCAGCATCTGCCCCAGCTGACCGTTACCTAAAATACCAATTCTGATCATGGAAGCTCCGCGGTTCAGTCGTCGTCACGAGGATCGGAATGGGCCAGTACTGTATCACGCTGGGTGGCACGGAAACTGTCGATACGGGCCATCAGTGCGTCATCGGCAGTGGCGAGAATCTGCGCGGCAAGTAAACCTGCATTGCGGGCACCGGCATCACCGATCGCCAGGGTACCAACGGCGACACCGCCTGGCATCTGTACGATGGACAACAGAGAGTCGAGGCCATTCAGAGCACGGGACTTCACCGGTACACCCAGTACCGGAAGAGACGTTTGCGAGGCGCACATGCCAGGCAGGTGAGCGGCGCCACCGGCTCCGGCAATGATGACCTTCAGGCCGCGCGACTGAGCGCTTTTGGCGTAGTCAAACAGCAGGTCCGGCGTGCGGTGAGCAGACACCACCTTCACTTCATAGGCAACGCCCAGATCATCCAGCATGGTGGCAGCATGCTGCATGGTGGGCCAGTCACTTTTTGAGCCCATGATAATACCGACGGGTACGGTCATCAGAATGTCCTGTATCACAGTGAATTCAGGCAGCCGCCACGCACCGTACGGGTGGCAGCCACGGAAAGAGGCGGGATTCTACCACATGACACCCTCCGGATACTAAGTGCGGGAGTGCTGGCGGCGCATGTTGCGGACATAAAAAAGGCCGCTCAAGGAGCGGCCTGAAAAGAAATGTGACTGATCAGAATGGGTATTCGCCGTGATCAATCTTTTCCTGAATTTCAGGGGTCAGGCGGGTGTAGGTGTCTGTCTTCGGCAACAGCACATACACCGGGTTGTCCTGCTCTTCCAGATCATAAGCCTGGTCTTTCAGTTTGCTCTTCTGGTATTTGAAGGTGCCGGTCTGCTGCACCTGATCGTCAATACGCAGGAAAAGAGGCACGGCATACGCGGGCAGGCGTTCGCGGATGGCGGTCAGGAAGTTCTCGAAATTGAACTTCTCGTGGTCGGTATCCAGATTCAGCTGAGCCATACCACAACGGCCAACGGTCTGCGGGATTTCCACGCCGTACACGATGCTCTCAACCACGCCAGGGTAGCTGTTCAGAGCGTTTTCCACTTCGGTGGTAGAGACGTTTTCAGATTTCCAGCGGAAGGTATCACCGGTACGGTCGACAAACTGAGCGTGACGCATGCCGATATCACGGATGAGGTCGCCGGTATTGAAGTATTTGTCGCCTTCTTCAAAGACATTTTCAAGAATAACGCTCTTGGTTTTTTCTTTGTCGGTATAACCATCAAACGGTGTTTTCGGGGTGATTTTACCGATCAGCAGACCGGCTTCGCCACGCTTCACTTTGATCATACGGCCGTTGTCGTCACGCACCGGTGCATCTGCTTCACGGTCGTATTTCACCACTGCGTAATCCATTGGCGAGAAGCCCATGGTACGGTCAAAACCAAAGGTGTTGGTGAAGCCGACATTGCCTTCTGAGGAGGCATAGAATTCGTAGATATCATCAATGATGAAACGGTCTTTGAATTCATCCCAGATTGCCGGGCGCATGCCGTTACCGACCATCTTGCGGATCTTATGCGTTTTGTCGGTGACTTTTTCCGGCTGTGCCAGCAGGTAACGGCACAGCTCGCCGACGTAACCAAAACAGGTGGCGTCGTAGCGGATGGCGGTATCCCAGAAGCGTGAAGCACTGAATTTACCACCGACAATCACGGCACCGGCACCGGCCAGGACAGAGCCCCAGCACACTGCCAGAGCGGTGGAATGATAGAAGGGCAGACACACCAGCATGCGGTCGTTCTTGTTCAGGTGCATGGTCGAATGACCGAAACCACCGACCGCTTTCATCGTGCGGTTGTGGTTGAAGTCCACGGCTTTCGGCAGACCTGTGGTGCCTGAGGTGTAGATGTAGAAGGCGGAGTCGTGGATGAATATCTTGTTCACGGTGTCCGGTGTCTCATTGGACATTTCCGTGATCTGCGGCGCCAGGTTGATGAAACCTTCAGGTGCTTTACCCGGGTTGGACAGGGTGTTGCCGCTGTTCAGCCAGTAGGCGTCTTTGCGCTCGATCTGCAGTTCTTCTTTGACTTCGTCATAGGCTTCGTACAGATGACCGGCAACGATGGCAACTTTTGCCTTGGCCAGATTGATACTGTGTACCAGAACATTTTTGCGCTGTGAGGTGTTGATCATGGCACAGACTACACCGATCTTGTTGAGGCCGAGAATAACGGCCAGCAGCTCCGGGGTGTCTTCCATGAAGATGGCAACAGCATCGCCTTTCTTAAATCCCTTGGACAGGAAATAGTTGGCGATGCGGTTGCTCCATTTATTGAATTCCGTATAGGTGTAGTAGCGGTCATCGCCGATCACGGCAAACCCGTTCGGGTTGCGTTTTACGGCATCTTCAAATACCAGGCCCAGACCGACAGGACGGTTTTCATCCGTAATTTTGGTCATTGCCAGACCTTTGATGGTCTCCGGCAGGTAACGCAGAATCGTCGGGAGTTTAGGAATAAACTTGAAGAGCGTAATAGTGTCGCGGTTACTCATGAGTTGCTACTTGTATGCCTCTGGTTGCACCGTGGGTCTTTACGGATGATCTCCGGGCGTCAGATACAGAAGAAGGGGTTAAAAACCCCTTCTGCCTGATTGTTAAGCCCGTCCTTATTTCAGCTCGGCGGATGATTTTCCGAGCAAGCGGCGTGCGATGATCAGCTGCTGAATCTGCTGCGTGCCTTCAAAAATATCGAGAATTTTTGAGTCACGGGCCCATTTTTCGAGCATTTCATCTTCGCTGTACCCCAGCGCGCCAAGCATTTCGACGCAACCCAGAGTAATGGCATTGGCGGTCCGACCAGCCTTGGCTTTTGCCATTGAGGCTTCTTTGGAGTTAGGGATCCCGTTGTCGGCCATCCAGGCGGCTTTCAGCGTCAGCAACCGGGCACCTTCCCAGTCCGCCTCATAGCGGTAGAGCTGTGCCTGCAGCTGCGTCAGCGATTGCAGGGGGGCATTATAATTGGTTTTTATCTTATGTGAATTGAGAATTTGGCGCGTTCTGTCTAATGAGGCCCTGGCCACACCAATGGCCATTGCGGCAACCACCGGACGTGTGTTATCGAAGGTCTGCATCACACCGGCAAAACCCTTTTCAACGTTCACTTCCGGATCACCCAGCAGGTTGCTGGCCGGAACACGGCAATCCGTGAATGTGATGGCTGCAGTGTCTGAGGCCTTGATGCCCAGTTTTTTCTCCAGGCGGACCACTTCCATGCCCGGGGTGCCTTTCTCGACGACGAAGGACTTGATTGCAGCGCGACCCAGTGAGCGGTCAACAGATGCCCATACCACCACGCAGTCGGCACGCTCGCCGGAGGTCACATAAATCTTTTCACCGTTGATGATGTAGTCATCGCCATCTTTGATGGCAGTGGTACGTACCGCAGCAGAGTCAGAACCGAAACCCGGTTCGGTGATGGCCATGGCGGCCCATTTCTTACCGAAGCGCGCAAACTGTTCATCGTCAGCGACGGCGGCAATAGCGGCGTTACCCAGACCCTGACGTGGCAGAGTCAGAGACAGGCCGACGTCACCCCAGCACAACTCGGCCAGTGACAATACGGTGGCCATGTTGGAGCCGTTCTTGATGCCTTCTTCGTCTTTTTCTTTGTCCTGCTTCAGGGCGCCGGCGCCGGCAACCCCGCCCGTGCTGTCGTTCATGCCGTCCATGATGGCGGCGAACATATCCAGCTCGACCGGGTAGGCGTGCTCAGAACGGTCGTACTTACGGGAAATCGGGCGGAAAACGCTGTTGCCTACCTGATGCGCCTGACTGATCAGGGCACGGAATTTTTTCGGGACTTCTAAATTAATCATCTCAGACTCCTTACAGGTGCAGACCGCTGTGAATGCAGGCCAGAACCCGCAGATCACGGTACCAGCGTTCCGCCGGATGCTCTTTGGTGAAACCATGGCCACCGAGCAGTTGCACAGCATCGGTGCCGATTTTCATGGCTTTTTCTGCGCAGAGAACGTGAGCCAGATAGGCTTCGCGGTGGAAGGGTTTACCCATCTCGGCCAGTGCCGTTGCACGCCATACCATCAGGCGCATTGCTTCGAGCTCAATGCCGATGTCAGCGATCATGAAAGCGACCGCCTGGCGGTGAGAAATGGGTTCGCCGAAGGCTTCGCGCTCATTCACGTAAGGAATCAGATAATCCAGTGCAGCCTGGCAGGCGCCGACGGCGAGGGCGCACCAGTTGAGCTGACCCAGATCGACAAAGGCCTGATAGTCAAAGCTCTTGTCGCCCAGCAGGGCATCGGCACCGACCAGAATGTTGTCCATGGTCAGAGTACCGGTCGCTGCGGCGCGCAGACCCATAGCCGGTGCGGCATCCCAGCTGATACCTGCAGTACCGGCCGGAACAAAGAACAGGCGGTTGTTGCCTTTGTAGCGTGCGGCCACCAGATAGAGGCTGGCGTCACCGCCAAAGGGCACCAGCGTCTTCACGCCGGAAATGCGGTAACCGTTCTTAACCTTGGTCGCAACGGTCGACAGCTTCTTCATCGGGTTGAAGAAGGCGCCCGGCTCCTGCAGCGCAATGGCTGACATGACCGGGCTCTCGCCGAGATACTCCGGCAGATATTTTTCTTTCTGTGACGCAGTACCCCATTTGACGATGGCGTTGGCAACACCCACGGGCGCCAGTGTCGTGAAGGCGAGGGTGAAGTCACCCCAGGCCAGCTCTTCGGCAATAATGGCGTTAGTGGTCGGGCTCCAGGAGGTGGCTGCACCGCCGGCGGACTCGGGTACGGAGAAGTAGTTGAGGCCCAGCTCCATGATGTTCTGCAGGTAAGTCTCCGGCAGGTTCATGGCTTCGTTGGCGTCGTGGCCAAGGCCCTTGATGACATCTTCCGCGTAGGAGCGGACGGTGTCTTTGATCATCTGCTGTTCTTCGCTGAGACTCAGGTCGAACATGGTGTGACGCGCCGGGGCGTCGAGCATCATTTTTTCGTCAGGCTGGTCTTTCTTCTTCTTGGCCATCTGTTTCATGACCAGCTCGAAGCCCTTCTTGGTGCCCAGATAGGCGAGCTTCTCAGCCGGCTTACGCAGGCCATATTTGGCGGCAAACTTGCTGCCGGAAAAACGCGTGGCAATGGCGAGGCCGGTGCCCTGTAAATTTTTACCCATGGTTATTCTCCTGCCGGATAAACGAGCGGTCAGGTGTCTGTCGGATGATAAGACAATACAGAAATCAGACACATGACAGATTATTCTGGAATGAAGCCCCCGGAGGCGCATTGGCAGCGCTGACCAGCCAGACCGGCGTACGTGCCACTGTCACAGCGTTCTGCTCTGCGCTTGGGCCGGATGGCAGCAGCGGGTATGATGACGCCAGAATGACAATGAGGTTGCTATGCTGACACTCCTTTCACCCGCCAAAACACTGGATTTTGATACGCCCCCGGTTACCGGGCTGGCTACGGAACCCGATTTTCTTGACGACTCTGCCACTCTGATCGATGTGCTGCGTCCCTATACTCCGGACGAGCTGGGCGCCCTGATGAGCCTGAGCCCCAAGCTCTCGGAGCTTAACGTGCAGCGCTATCACGACTGGCAGCTGCCGTTTCCTGAGGGGGAGTCCAAACAGGCCGTACTTGCCTTTAAAGGTGACGTTTACACCGGGCTGGAAGCCGACAACATGACGGAAGCCGAACTGGATTATGCGCAAAATCATCTGCGTATTCTTTCCGGTCTTTATGGTCTGCTGCGTCCGCTGGACAAGATTCTGCCGTACCGGCTGGAGATGGGCACCAGACTGAAGAATCCGCGAGGGGCTGATCTTTACGCCTTCTGGGGTGAGTCCATCACAGAAGCTCTGAATACCGTGATCGAAGAAACCGGCGCCACGGAGGTGGTGAACCTGGCATCCAACGAGTACTTCAGAGCAGTAAAACCCAGGAAACTGAAGGCGCCCCTGATCACGCCGGTGTTTAAGGACGAGAAGAACGGTCAGTACAAAATAATCAGCTTCTACGCCAAAAAAGCCCGTGGCATGATGGCCGCCTTTCAGATCCGGGAACGGATTGAGAGGGCTGAGGGTCTCAAAGACTTCAGCACGGCCGGGTACCGTTACAGCGAAGAAGAGTCTTCCGCCGGCCAGTGGGTATTCAAACGAGCAGAGAAGGACAGACCTGATGCGTAACTTATTTCCTCTGGGGCTGATGGCAGCCCTGACTATGATTCTCAGCGGCTGCGTACTGGCACCGCAGGTGATTGAACTGGATGATACCGCTGCTGTAGCTCCCCCGGCGGAATCCGTGTCCCGTGGGGCGCTGGTGCGCGTTGTCGACAAGCGTCAGGTGTCTGAACCGGATGTGATCGGCCTGCGCGGCGGCCGTGCTGCCGAGCGTTCACCGCTGAAAGCACAGGACAGCCTGGAGCGTGTTCTGACGTCAAAGATGCAGGCCAGCCTCACCCAGCTGGGTTTCGGTGGTAACAGCCCGCTGGCACCACTGAAAGTACAGCTGACGGTGAATCAGTTCGATTACCTGTGCAATGACGGCATGTGGGTGAACGACTGCAGTATGAAAGTGAATATGGAGCTGAACGTCATTGATGGCGACAAGACCTTCCGTAAACCGTTCGGCGCTTCGGAAACACGCCGGGTGGCTACTGCGCCGGTCGCGGATTACAACCAGGAGTGGGTCAATGCCATGCTGGAGAATATCTGGGAGCGGATGTTTTCGGATCCGGAGTTCCGGGCGTTTGTAGGGGTTCAGTGACTAGTGACGTGAGTCTTTCAGTGAAGGATCACTGTGATCCTTCTGGATCGACTTAGTCGTCAAAATCTATTTGGTTTTCGCTCCCGGGAGGACGGCGTCCTCCCGACGCGGGTCGACCCTCCTGCTTCGCGCTGTATTTTTCGCTTTTTCATTACTTCCTTCAAGTTCACGACGACCACAGGGCAATTCGGCTTCCTGCCTCTGTGCCCTTTCCTCGACGTCCTGTCTCGGAGGTCTGTTCACTTTTGGATGTAATGGCTCAAAACAGGCGCACTAAAACCCAGCGACGACAATTTGATAGATGGAATCACTGAGGGCCTTGACTCTGTCGAGCTTAAAATGGAGATAGTGAAGGCTCCCAGTGATGTTAGTTTAAGTGACTCACGTAGCTGGTTGAAATGCGCCTCTGGAAGCCGCCGGATATCTGAAGGAACGAAATGGGGAAGGCGGCGCCTAGCTAGGACGCCGAGCAAGTCTGCGAGGTGACGGGGCTGCCTAAGCAAGGATGTCCCTTGCAGGCGTACCATGAAAGTTACGAGGAAAATCCGGATACAAGGCTTCGGAAAACGCGAAGCAGGTGGGAGGGTGGGGCCGCCTAGGCTGGCGCCCGGGAGGACCTAGGCGGCCCATGCCTTCCTCCCGAGAGCGAAACGTAAATTGTTTTAGCTCACAATCGCTTATCGTCATCGTGTATATGATGATAGTTGTCGGTAGTGTTATTTAAATATCATTTCAGTTCTTTCGGGATCAGGTGTCTAAACATCAATCCCCCAATAAAAAAGGCGCTGCCTCCCGACAACGCCTCTTCTTTATCTCAGCAAATCTTTGATTTCAGAGAATCACTCAGCCTCAGCCAAGAAACTCCTTCAGACGGCGAACAGCCTCCTTCAGGTTATCCATGCTGGTCGCATACGACAGACGCATATACCCAGGTGTACCAAATGCAGAACCCGGTACCAGTGCGACACCAGTGTCGTTCAGCAGCTTCTCAGCGAACACCACGTCATCATCAATGCCCATGTTGGCCATGGCACCTTTGAAGCTTGGGTAGGCGTAGAAGGCACCGTCTGCAGTGATGCATTCAACACCGTTAATGCCGTTCAGGGCCTCCACCAGATAGTCGTGGCGCTCTTTAAAGGCTTTGACCATAGGTGCGACTGCCTCGAGGCCACCGTTCAGTGCGGCTTCTGAAGCCACCTGTGAGATAGAAGTCGGGTTGGAGGTACTCTGCGACTGAATCTTTTTCATCGCACCGATCAACTTGGCCGGGCCCGCAGCGTAGCCGATACGCCAGCCGGTCATGCTGTAGGCTTTGGATACGCCGTTCAGCACGATGCTGCGCTCGTACAGGTCTGGGCAGACGGTGACGATGTTTTCGAATTTAAAGTCGGCCCACCAGATATGTTCATACATATCATCGGTAGCGATCAGTACGTTCGGGTATTTGCGCAGTACATCGCCCAGTGCTTTCAGTTCATCAGCGTTGTACGCCACACCTGACGGGTTGGACGGGCTGTTCAGCACGACCATTTTAGTTTTGTCAGTGATGGCGGCATCCAGCTGTGCCGGGGTGATTTTGAACCGGGTGCTTTCATCGGTGTCTATGAAAACCGGCTCACCTTCGGCGATCTTAACGATGTCCGGGTAAGACACCCAGTAAGGTGCCGGAATGACGACCTCGTCCCCCGGGTTGATCAGTGCCAGGCAGAGGTTGAAAAAGCTTTGCTTACCACCACAGGACACCAGAATCTGGCCCGCGTCATACTCAAGGCCGTTGTCATTCTTCAGCTTGGCAATAATGGCTTTTTTCAGGCCCGGGGTTCCGTCCACAGCGGTGTACTTGGTGAAGCCGGCTTCAATCGCTTTGATTGCGGCCTGCTTGATATGTTCAGGGGTGTCAAAGTCCGGCTCACCGGCGCCCAGACCAATAATGTCCTTGCCTTCCGCCTTCAGCACAGCTGCGCGGTTGGTGACCGCAAGGGTCGGAGAAGGCTTGATCAGATAGGTACGATCAGACAGAGTCAGGTCCAAAACAGAATCCTCAAAACGGTGTTGAAAAACCGTATAATGTTACAAGATTTGCGCTTTCACTGGAATCCTAATGAGCAAGGCATTTGAGCTTTCATCCCGTTATTCACCCGCCGGAGATCAGCCTGAGGCTATCCGCAAACTGACCGCGGGGGTTGAGGCCGGACTGCTCAAACAGACCCTGCTTGGCGTGACGGGGTCAGGTAAAACCTACACCATGGCGAACGTGATCGCCAATTGTGGTCGCCCGGCCATCATCATGGCGCACAATAAGACTCTCGCTGCCCAGTTGTACGGCGAATTCAAAGAGTTTTTTCCGAATAACGCCGTCGAATACTTCGTCTCTTATTATGACTACTATCAGCCGGAGGCGTACGTCCCGGCATCCGATACCTTCATTGATAAAGACGCATCAGTGAACGAACACATTGAACAGATGCGGCTGTCGGCGACCAAGGCCCTGATGGAGCGCCGCGATGCCATCATCGTCTGTACCGTATCGGCGATCTATGGTCTGGGTGACCCGGATTCCTACCTTAAAATGATGTTGCATCTGGTCCGTGGTGATCAGGTCGACCAGCGCACGATACTGCGTCGCTTAGCTGAGCTGCAGTACACCCGTAACGACGCAGACTTCCACCGCGGGACGTACCGCGTGCGCGGTGAGGTCATTGATATCTTCCCGGCGGAATCGGATGACGAAGCCATCCGGGTTGAACTCTTCGATGACGAAGTCGAGCAGATCAGCAGCTTTGATCCGCTCACCGGTCAGATCTACAACCGCCTTGCGCGGGTGACTGTCTACCCTAAGACTCACTATGTGACGCCACGCCAGCGTATTCTCGATGCCGTGGAAGAAATAAAAGAAGAGCTGAAGGAACGGCTGGAATACTACCGCGAAGAGAACCTGCTGGTCGAAGCCCAGCGGCTGGAGCAACGTACCCGCTACGATATAGAAATGATGCAGGAGCTGGGCTATTGCAACGGCATCGAAAACTACTCGCGTTATCTGTCCGGGCGTGAAGCCGGGGCGCCACCGCCGACCTTGTTTGATTACATCCCGAAAGATGCTCTGGTTTTCGTCGACGAATCCCACGTAACGATTCCACAGATCGGCGGTATGTACCGCGGAGACCGTTCGCGTAAAGAGACGTTGGTACAGTTCGGCTTCCGTCTGCCGTCGGCACTGGATAACCGTCCTATGCGTTTTGAAGAGTGGGAAGCCATTGTGCCTCAGTGCATTTTCGTTTCTGCCACGCCCGGTAATTATGAAAAGGATCACCAGGACGCGGTGGTTGAGCAGGTGGTACGCCCGACTGGTCTTATCGATCCGGAGATTGAGGTCCGCCCGGCGACAGGGCAGGTGGATGATGTACTGCATGAACTGAACGAACGCGTTGCCGTGGGCGAACGGGTTCTGATTACCGTACTGACCAAACGTATGGCCGAAGATCTGACCGAATTCCTCAACGAACAGAAAATCAAAGTGCGTTATCTGCACAGTGATATTGATACTGTGGAGCGGGTCGAAATCATCCGTGACCTGCGCCTGGGTGAATTTGATGTGCTGGTCGGAATTAACCTGTTGCGGGAAGGTCTGGATATTCCTGAAGTATCGCTGGTTGCGATATTTGATGCGGATAAAGAAGGTTTCCTGCGTTCAGAGCGTTCACTGATTCAGACCATCGGCCGTGCTGCACGTAACCTGCATGGTAAAGCAATCCTGTACGCTGACCGGATTACCGACTCCATGAAAAAAGCCATGGATGAGACTGAACGCCGTCGTGAAAAACAGATGGCGTTCAACGAAGCCAATGGCATAACTCCGGTGGGCGTTATGAAATCAGTGGCGGATATCCTGGAAGCGGCACCACCACCGGGTAAAAAAGGCAAACAGCGCGGCCGTGTCAAAGGCAAGGTGGCAGAAGACAAAGCAGCCTACGGTGATGACTGGCAGACACTGTCCTCGGCTGAACTGGGCAAAGAAATCAATAAAGTTGAAGACCGTATGTTTAAAGCGGCACGCGATCTTAATTTTGAAGAGGCCGCGCGCCTGCGCGACCTGCTGCATAATATGAAAGAGAAAATGATTCAGAACAGCTGAGGCCCGGAGCCGGAGATCTCATCTGACTGATCATTTTCTTTCACTTTCCAGGGCGGGTTAAGCCGGTTTTCACCGGCATAATACAGTTTGATTTTGTTTCCTGCAGGATCATGCAGAATGGCTTCGCGCCATAAATAACGCATGTCCTGCGGTGTCTGATCAAATACTATGCCTTGTTTTATCAGTCGCGCATAAAGCGCGTCCAGTTCATCGGTTTCAAAATAGATGACGGCACTGTTGGGAGTATCGTCACTTTCCAGTATCAGTGAGAAACTGGTATCGCCTTCAATACTTCTGAACCTGGCGTAGTGTGGGGTGTCCACAATCAGTGGAAACCCCAGCATTCCGTAAAATCCGACAGAGGCTTTCATGTCTGTTGCGGGTATGGATATCTGATTCAGATTCATGGGTTCAGAAAAATCCCTATGGCAATCATGCCCAGTGCCAGAATGCCGATGTTCCATATCAGGGTGCGTACGCCGGAGATCCCGAATGCATACAGGAACGCGTAGGCCAGACGTGATCCCACAAACACGATAGCTCCCCATTGAATCGCCATATTCGAAATATGCGTTATGGCAGCGATCAGAATCAGGGGGGCAAAGATAATGGCTGATTCAATATTGTTTCGAATGGCCCGTTCAAGCCGGTTGACCAGCAGGCTTTCAGAGCCGGGTGGTGTATCGCGGTTGCCAAGTACATAAGGTAAGCCATAGTCGTTCATGGCAATAATGGCCTGCATCAGAATCATAAATAAGGTCATGACGCTGAAGAAAAGTAATGCGGTTAATTCAATATTCATGCTGTTTTCTCTCCTGGGTTAGTGAGGTTGGTCTGGTCAGAAGCTGACGTCGGCCTGTAATTCATGGTGGTTTTTATCCGGTTGAACATTTGCTGAGACTGTTGCCGAAGCGACTGTCTGGTTGTCCTTGATCCAGTCCTGAATATAGCTGGCAACATTGATCCAACCCGGTTGCAGTATGGTCAGGTGGTTGCGGTTGCTGAACTCCATAAAGTCGGTGGTCGATGGTGATTTCCGGTATTTCTGAAAATTCGATTTATTCAGGCTTGCCGGAATAATGTGGTCATTACCTCCGGCAACAAACAGTAATGGCTCTCGGGCGACGGCCGGATTAATCCTTCCTGAATTTCCCAGTGGAGCACGGCCGACTTTGCGCGACTCAGGCACCATGTGGCTGTCGTAAATAAAATGTTTGTCATCTTCAGCCATGTCGTTGGCAAAGGCATATTCAAACTGTTTAAAGGTCAGTCTGGCGGGCTTGTCTGAGCTGCGCAGCAGGTTCAGGTGAGGCAGGTTGGCCTTGATAAAACTGTATTTGAACGACAGAACGCCTTTCGGTGGTGCGGAATTAATGGCTACAGCACCAGCAGTAATTCCGTCTTCCAATAACATCTGAGCAATCAGCCCCCCCATGGAATGACCAATCACAATCGGTGGCTCGTCCAGTGTCAGAATGAAATCCTGATATTTTTTCACAACATCGTCCAGAGTCAGCTGAGCAAGGGCCTCATCCGGATGGCGGAGGTTCTGCTCATCGACACTGACATCATGGTATGGCCAGGCCGGGGCGTAGGTGGAATAACCCAGGGTTTCGAAATGTTTCTGCCAGTCTTCCCAGACATCCGGTGTCATGTACATGCCATGCACAAACAGGATGGTGCTGCTGGGTCTGATTGATTTGTATTGAGCCATGTCGTTTGTCTCCATATTCTGGCGGGCAGCACAGGCAGACAGCAGAAAGCTGACCACCATGGCTGCGATGATTAACATCAGGGGATATTGCTTAGCTGACATACGTGATCCTTTTTTCTTTACTTTCATTGAGAAGAGGTGGCAGAGTTTAAAAAGGATTCACAGGACGGAATTTTTCGGGAGGCGCTATGGCTCTGAGGGATATTGATCAGAAACGGATTACCGGTGCATTGTCGGGCAACCGGGAAGATCTTGAGGTTTTATTGCACCTGGCCCAGCCGGATATCCGCCGCTATGCCATGAAGCACTGCATGATCGGTGATGTGGATGATGCGGTTCAGGAAGTGCTGCTGACCATGTCACGTCACCTGCAGAGTTTGCGTGTCGTCGCCGCCTTTTCATCCTGGTTGTTCACCTGTACCCGCCGCGAGTGCCGTCGTCTTGGCCGGGTGACCCTGAGTTATGACCCGCTGGATGAAGCCCGCGTGGATGAGTGGCTGGGCTCTGCCAGCGGCCCTGAGCTGCTGTACGAGGTGCTGAGCGCGCTGGATTCGCTGCCGGATGATTATCGCCGGGTGTTACTGCTGAAGGAGTATCAGCAGCTGACAAACAAGGAGATCGCAGAGCAGCTGCAGATCAGTCTGCCAGCGGTCAAAAGCCGTCTGCACCGCGCTCGTGAGATGGTGAGAAATGCGCTGATCACACCTCAGTGTGATACGCGGAAGCGGCTTGCGTGAACGCGCTTGCGTGAATCGGCTTGCGTAAAAACGCGCTGGCCTGAAG